>Ga0206920_1031_pt1 | contig 50287 bp, 49 predicted proteins | sample Alteio_BWOrgHeat_65_FD_152934 | JGI IMG/M metagenome (GOLD analysis project Ga0206920, IMG submission 152934) | Enriched cells from forest soil in Barre Woods Harvard Forest LTER site, Petersham, Massachusetts, United States -... | ecosystem: Environmental > Terrestrial > Soil > Temperate forest >...
CATGGTGGCGGTGGATACCCAGATCGCCGAGGTCAAAACCAGTTTGCTTTTGGCCATGGGGTCGAGGGCCTTTTTGAATGGAAAAAAATTATCGACGGAGGCTCCACGATGAGTTTTCAGGACGCCGATTTCGGTAACCGTTACGGATTCTCCCCGCTACTAAGGTGGGCGGAGCCGGCGGGTCAGGTGGGTCGCTTATCTAACCGGGGGTTTTCACCCTCTTATTTTTTCAATCAACCGCAAAAGCCTTTAGGAGTGAATTCATGAGACCCATGGGAAGTTCAGCCGTACTGGAAGAACGCCGTCAAAAGGCGATCGAATTGCTGGGCCAAAATTTACAGCCGGTGGAAGTAGCGCGGATGCTGGGGGTGGACCGCCGATCGGTACGCCGATGGAAATCCGCTTATATCAAAAACGGTATCGCGTCGCTGAAATCCCGCCATACTCCGGGCCGAACGCCTAAGTTGACAAATGACTTGAAAGGGAAAATATCCCGGCGGCTGGAAAAGGGCCCGGCGAAGTTTGGCTTTAAAGAAGGACCCTGGACCTATACCCGTATCGCAAAAATGATTAAAAAAGAATTTGGCATTACCTATCACCATAACTATATCGGGCCCCTGATTCGGTCCATGGGTTGGAATGTGGGAAGACTTAAAGCGGTGGGACGCAGGGTGAAGTTAACCGCTTAAGTGGGGTGGGGCAGGGTACTAGGACATTAGATATACGAAAATTTAAAAACTAGTTTCAACAGAAGCTTTTGACAACGCCATTTTTAGCGGTCTTTCGTTTCGGTTTTTAGGGTTTGGAAATTATATATAAATAATGTCCTACTCTTTGGTGAATGGTTTTAACTCGTTCGTAACTTTTGAGCCTCTTCCGCCGATCGAATTTTTGTTTAAAAATAAGTCCTTTTTAACCGACAAGTTACAAATCGGTAACAGCGCCCCTTCGAAAGCTACCTACAATTCGTCTCGTTTTTAGTTGGTCTGAAAAACGAAGTGTAGTCCCGGGCTTGGGTTTTCCCTAAGAATCCAATTCTGGAAAAAATAATAAGGAGAAGCTATGAAACGGTCTTGGTTAATGTCGCTGTTAGTAGCGGTGGCGTTGGTATCCCTGAATATGCCCGCGTTTGCCCAATCTGATTCGATGGAAGATTTGAATGCGGCTGTAGGTGCGTTGACGAGCAAAGTGAACGCGTTGGAAAAGAAGGGTCCTGCTGTGGAAATTCACGGGTTTGTTCAACAAGACGTGATCAATGACAGCACCCAGTCCTTCAACGAAACAGTGGGTGACGGCAAAGTCGCTCAAAACGGCACGGTGGCCGGTGATAACGGCTACACCCAGTATTCTCTCCGCAACTCGCGTATTTCCTTGTTAGCCAAAGACACTTTCGGTGGCTGGGCGACCAAGGGCTACATTGAGTCGGACTTTTTGGGTAACGGCAACGCGTTGGGTTATGCCGGCGCCGCTGGAACTGAAACTGAACAAAAATTCTTTAACCAGCCGATCTTCCGTTTGCGCCACGCCTATTTGCAGGCTGACAACGATGGCTGGACCATCTTGGCCGGTCAATATTGGTCCTTATTCGGTTGGAACATGGACTATGTTTTGGCGACTGTTTCTGAAGCGCCGACCATGGGTCCTTTGTACTTCCGTACGCCTCAATTGCGTGTTGCCAAGACCTTTGGCGATGAAAAAGGCATGCAGGTTCAGTTGGCTGCTTCCGCTGAAAAGCCGGATCAGATCGACAGCCAGGTTCCGAATATCAACTTCGGCCTTCGCTTAACTTTGAACGATGTTAAGGGTGAACTTTGCCAATCGACGAGCGCCCAAAAGCTGATGCCGTTGAGCATCGGTTTAGGCCTCCGCAACGCTTATTATTCCTGGAACAGCTTAACGCCTGCTGGCGGAGCTAACTTCAATTACAACCAGAACATGTGGGGCAGCGCGGTTGCTGCCGATGTCTTGTTGCCGGTTTTGCCGGTTGCTGAAGGCAAAGACGATCCAAGCATCGTGATCACTGGTGAATGGACCGCTGGCGCGGGCGATTCAGATGCCTTTAACGGTGGTGGTTTTGGCGGCGGCGCGGCTTTGGTTAATACGGCTGCTCCTTTTACCAACCTGGATGGAACCATTGCTGGTTTCGTGGGCGGTAACTTCAGCCTGATCCAAGTTCAAAGCTTAACGGCGCAAATTCAAATCGCCTTGCCGAAGAGCATTGGAACTATTTTCACCGCTGGTTATGGCGAAATCTTCACGCCGAACGGCCTTCCTTTGGGCGACAGCTACAACGACGACAAGACGATGTTTGTCAACGTGATGCAAGACTTCACTCCGGAAATCCGCGCGGGCTTGGAAGTTGCTTCCTATGACACGCATTATGGTTCTCCGTTTGGAACGAACGTCGCTCAGTATCCGCAATGGGATGCTATCGACAACCGCATTCAGTTGTCTTCTTGGTACCGCTTCTAGTCCAAGTTCAGTTTAAGGAAACGAAATTATTTTTAGGGGCCGCCGCTATTGTCAGGGACGCGGTTGGCCCCTTTTCCTTTTGCAGATTCCGATTGTCCACGCGGTGAAATTTCAAATATTCCAGCTGTAGATAAATATTTTCCCATCAAGTTTTCAAGTCCGACCCGGCCCCCCTTTTCCAGAAATCACGTATCAAGTTTTTCCAGCCGATCTCATTTTTTAATTTTCCATCAATTTGTCTAATTACCTTTCCGAGTGCGGTTTGTCTCCGAAAATAATTGGGTCGCTCTTGGTTGTGTTTGTAAGCATTTAGTTTGTTTTTCACTGCTTTAGCACCGTTCTGCCTATGACCGAATCATCTATAGGACATTGACTATATGAGATTTGAAATGATTATTTTTTCAACAAGTCTTGAAATGACTGAAATTCGGCAATAAAAGAATCGAATCGTCCAAATAGGTCATTCATTAAAAGTAAAGTCCTTTGATAGTTAACAGTTATTTAACATTGGTGAAACGTTGTATCCGGCCCCAAACTGTAGATTCCCCCATGAAATTTTCCTGAGTCGGGTCTTTTTACGCTTTTCCAACACTTAGACCTTTTTGAACTCGAAGTACCCGATTCGGGGAGATATAAAAATTTTTAAGGAGTAGCTATGAAACGGTTTTGGCTTTTGTCTTTGTTGATGGCCGTCTCGCTGGTAACCCTGCAAGTACCAGCTTTTGCTGCTGATGAAGATGCCACTGAAGATATGAACTCAGCTCTCGGCTCGATTAAGGGCCAGGTGACTGGGATTGATGCTGCTGTCAAGGGCATTGGTTTATACGGTGATGTTCGCGTGAAGTATTCTTGGAAAACGCAATCGGGTGTTGCCAACGCTGCTGGCACCGCTCAGGTTATTCCGGATCAAGATAACGAACAGATTCGCGCTCGTATTGGCGTGAAGAAAACCTTGGGTGATGTGACCTTGAACCTCCGTTTAGTGACGGATGCGACGGCCAACTATCCCAACAGCCAAACCCCTTCTTTGGGCGATGCCTTGGCTGATCAACCTGTCTATTTTGACACGGCGAGCTTGGCTTGGACTCCTGGTTTCTTGAACAAGCAAGTTTCTGTCGGCGGCGGTAAGTTCCAGAACGTTTTGGACTATACCCCGATTACCTGGGATGACACTTTGACTCAGGATGGCGCTTGGGTTTCCTTTAACTTGCCGGACACCAACACCACCTTGCGTTCTGTGTATATCGACTATGCCAACCCGCAAGCGACGAAGTACACCCCGGTTTTGACTCCTCCAGTTGTTGAAGGCCCGGCTGGTACTAACGGCGCTAATAACTCGGTGGATTCCTACATCTGGACCACTCAGTTGTCTCAATTGTTGAAGTTTGACAAAGACACTAATTTGAACATCACTTTGGGATATGAGTACATTCCTTATGTGACTCAGATCAATGCTTTGTTGACTGCTGGCGGCGTTAGCGGAAACAACCTGACGGCTGATGGAATGGTTCTGGACTACGGTTCAGTTATTCCTGACATTCAATTGGGTGAAGTTATCTTGACCCTTAACAACAGCTTTGGTGCGGATTTGCCGGCGAAGTGGACCTTGCATGCGATTGACAACATGAATTCGTTCAACTTGCCGAACGCTTATTTGCAAAACACCGCTATCGCGGGTGCGCCGAAGAGCACTGGTTATTCGAATTTGTCGAACAACATGGGTTATTGGTTCTCAGTTGACTTAGGTAAAGGCGGAGATTCTCCGGCGAAAGACACTTTCACGGAACAATTGGCCGTTGCTTATGTCGAGCCGAACGCTCAGTTGTCCGTCTTGACTGACCACGATGGTAACTTCACGAACACTGAATACTTGCGTTCGAAGTTCAACTTCGGGTTGGAAAATGGCGTGAGCTTACAATGGAAAACTTGGGTTGCTTACCACGTTTATTATGAACCCACTATTGGCGACACGACCACGGCTAACAAGCTGGCGTCGGGTAACCAAACCGCTGAATGGATTAACTTCTTCTACGCGACTGCTTCTTTCTAATAAGTCCTGAGTTGATCGCTGTAAGGCGTTCGGTTAATCACCGGGCGCCCGCTGATTTTGTACCCAGCCATGCGCTGGGGACAGGGGGGCCGTCCGATAGTCAGGGAATCGGATTGGCCCCTTTTCCTTATTAAAGGGCGATTTTCTTTTAACACAGCTTTAACAGGTTGGTTAGGGTAAATCGTTTAGAATTCCCTCGCTTTATAGACGAAGTAAAAATCAAAAGCCTTTAGGAGCCGAAAATGAAAATGAAAACGATGATGGTGGGGGCCTTGGTTGGGGCGAGCCTGTTAGGTTCGAGCCTGGCGCAAGCTGCCGGCCTCAATGGCGCGGGCGCTACTTTCCCGTACCCGATTTATTCGAAGTGGTTTTATGAATACAACAAGAGCAACGGCGTTCAAATTAACTATCAATCGATCGGTTCGGGCGGCGGAATTCAACAGCTGACCAACGGTACGGTGGATTTCGGCGCGTCTGACGCTCCGATGACTGACGACCAGATTGCCAAAGTTGCCGGCGGTGTGCTGCATTTCCCGACAGTGGCTGGCGCTGTGGCCGTGGCTTACAACGTGCAAGGCGTTTCTAAATTGAAGTTGACCCCCAAAGTTTTGGTGGACATCTTCGAAGGTAAAGTCACCAAGTGGAATGACCCGGAAATCGCGGAGATCAATTCCTCTGAAACTTTGCCTGATCTGAATATCACTGTGGCTCACCGCTCCGATGGAAGCGGAACGACCAACATCTTCACGAACTATTTAACCAAAGTCAGCACAAAATGGGCGACTGACGCCGGTTTCGGCACTTCGGTTAAGTGGCCGGTGGGTGTGGGTGGTAAAGGTAACGAAGGTGTGGCTGGTTTGCTTTCGCAAATTCCGGGCACCATTGGTTACGTTGAATTGGCCTATGCGATCAAGAACAACCTGACCTATGCTTCGATCAAGAACAAGTCAGGCGAATATGTGGCTCCTTCTGTCGAATCCACCACGGCTGCTGCCGCTGGCGCGCTTCGCCGGATGCCGGATGACTTCCGCATGATGATCACCAACGCGGGCGGCGAAAAAGCTTATCCGATCTGCGGTTTCACCTGGTTGCTGGTTCCTAAGACGATCAAAGATCCAGTTGTTGGCAAATCTTTGACGGACTTCTTGAGCTGGTATTTAACCACCGGTGAATCCATGGCCGCTGATTTGTACTACGCGCCGTTGCCGGAATCTTTGATTGAAAAAGTCAAAGCCCAGATCGCGGACGTGAAGTTCTAAGTTTTAGCTGAACGGTTTATTCAAAGGCGGAAGAGGGAAACCTCTTCCGCCTTTTTTGTTTTAAGGGCTAGAAGGCAGCAACCGCGAAGAAGTCCTTTGTTACAGAAGGGCCGTTTTTGCGTGGTTTTATTGGGTTTTTATTTAACGGTTTGTTAACAATGACCCGGCGGGGGATGGCCTACACTTTACGGGCTTTGAACGAGTGTCCTTAAATCCATTAAAGAGTCTTATTAAATGAACCCTTCCTTAGACGCGACAAAAGACACCCAGATCGAAAAACCCCTTCCTTTCTTTTCTCAAATGTCCCAGGCGGGTTTTGGCGACAAGGTGTTTCAAAAGTTGACCGCTTTCTTCGCTTTTCTGATTTTGTTTCTGGCCTGCATGACGGCTTTTACCCTTTGGCACGCTTCTGCCGACTCAATTCATAAAATGGGTTGGAAGTTTTTGACCACGTCAGATTGGGATCCGGTACAGGGTGTGTTTGGCGCGATTCCGTACGTGTACGGTACCTTGATGTCGTCCCTCCTGGCGCTTTTAATTGCAGCTCCGTTCGGCATCGGCATTTCGCTTTTCCTCACTGAACTGGCCCCGCAGAAACTTCGGGAGCCGGTGGCTTTTTTAGTGGAAACTTTGGCGGCCATTCCCAGCGTGGTTTACGGTTTGTGGGGTATTTTTCTTTTGGCGCCCTTCATGCGTGAGCATATTGATCCGCTCCTGATTAAATATATTGGCGGGCCATTTTTTAAAGGACCTTCGACCGGGCTTTCGCTTTTTACCGCGGGTGTCATTCTTTCCATCATGATTCTTCCCACCATTACGGCCATCAGCCGGGAAGTGTTCGAATCTGTCCCTAACTCTTACCGCGAATCGGCCAAAGCTTTGGGTGCGACCAACTGGGAAACCATTCAACTGGCGGTTATGAAGCCCTCTAAAGTGGGATTGCTCGGCGCCATCATGTTGGCTTTGGGCAGAGCTCTGGGTGAAACCATGGCAGTGACCATGGTCATTGGTAATCGGCCGGAAGTTTCGGCGAACCTCTTGGGTGCTTCGCACTCGATGGCCAGCGTTATCGCTAACGAGTTTTCGGAGGCGGTCGGTGATATTCACGTTTCGGCTTTGGCTGAGATTGGTCTTTTGCTCATGGTCATCACGCTGCTCTTAAACATCGCCGCGCATCTTTTGGTTTGGTTTACGACCTCAAAGTTTCAAAGGTAATAGGGAGACACTATGTTTGATTATCAGACTTACCGCCGCTGGACTGACCGAACCATGGTGTTCTTGTGCGGGGCTGCGGCCTTTATCGCCATGATTCCACTGGTGAGCCTTTTAGCTTATGTCATCATTCGCGGTGTGAAGCGTTTGGATTGGACTTTCTTAACCAGCATTCCTACCCCGGTCGGTATTACGGGCGGCGGTATGGGGAACGCTATTGTGGGTACGATTACTTTGGTGATCATCGCCTGCTGCGTGGGTTTGCCGATCGGCATCATGGCCGGCATTTATCTTTCGGAATTCGGCAAGAAAAATAAATTCGCGTGGTGCGTGCGGTTTACAGCGGATATTCTCTCGGGTGTTCCTTCCATCGTGACGGGTATCGTGGCTTATACCTTGATCGTCAGACCGATGCATAATTTTTCCGCTCTGGCGGGCGGCGTGGCTTTGGGTTTCATGATGATTCCCATCGTGACCCGCACCACCGAAGAATTGGTCAAGTTGGTGCCGCATTCCATTCGTGAAGCTTCCTGGGCTTTAGGGGTTTCTCAATGGAAAACCATTTTGAATGTGGTTATTCGTACGGCCCGCAACGGTATTTTGACCGGTGTTCTTCTTTCCATCGCCCGTATTGCCGGTGAAACCGCGCCTCTCTTGTTTACGGCCTTTAATAACCAGTTTTGGCCGCATGGCATTAATGAACCTACCGCTTCCTTAACTGTGCAGGTTTTCACTTACGCGATTTCACCTTTTAAAGACTGGCAGGATCAGGCTTGGACGGGCGCTTTAGTACTTTTGATTTTGGTTTTGGCGGTCAATATGGCGGCAAAACTATTCTTTAAAAACCCGAGGCAATTGCTTCGTTAAGGGCTGGGAAGGATGGATGACATGTCAGATGAAACAGCGGTAAAAGATAAAAAAGTGAGGGCAGCCGTGGAACCAACCATCGCTAAGAGCGAGACGAGAAAAATTGAAGTGCGTCACGAAGAGCCTTCGACCGAAAAGAAAACAACCAAGGTGAAGGTGGATGACGCCTGCGCTTTCTTCGGAACCAAGCAGGCGCTTTTTTCCGTGAACATGGAAATCGCGGAAAAAGAAGTGACTGCCATTATCGGCCCCTCGGGCTGCGGTAAGTCTACTTTGATCCGCTGCTTCAACCGCATGCATGAAACTGTGCCGACCGCTAAATTCACCGGCGACATTCTGTTGGATCAAAAGAGCATTTTTGCCCCGACGATGGACCCGGTCGTGGTTCGCCGCCGCATCGGCATGGTGTTTCAAAAGCCGACGCCGTTTCCGACTTTGTCGATCTATGAAAACGTCATTGTGGGGTTGACTCTCAACGGCGTCCGCGACAAAAAGGTTTTGGATGAGAAAGTCGAATGGAGCCTCCGTAAAGCCGCCTTGTGGGATGAAGTGAAAGACAATCTTCAAAAGCCGGGAGCCGCCTTGTCTGGCGGTCAGCAGCAGCGTCTTTGCATCGCCAGAGCTTTGGCGGTGGAACTCGAAGTGCTGCTCATGGACGAACCCTGCTCGGCGTTGGATCCGATCTCGACTTCTAAAGTTGAGGAATTGATTCACGAGTTGAGACAGAATTACACTATTATCATCGTGACGCATAATATGCAGCAAGCCGCCCGTGTTTCGCAAAAGACGGCCTTTATGCTGAATGGTAAATTAGTGGAATATGACGCGACGGAGAAGGTGTTTACGAACCCCAGCAACAAGTTGACGGAAGATTATATTACGGGCCGGTTTGGTTGATATGATGGAATCTACCGAGGTAAAAAGAATGCAAATATCCTTCGACGAAGAATTGTCTACGCTCAAAGAAAAGATTTTGCTTATGGGCAGCAAGGTTGAGGAGTCTATCCGCCTGGCTTTGAAAGCCATTGTGGACCGTGACTCGCGCCTGGCTAAAAAAGTCATTCAGTCCGACCGTGATATCAACGATATCGAAATCGAGATCGATGAAATCTGCCACCGCTTACTGGCGTTGCATCAGCCCATGGCCGGTGACATGCGCTTTATCACCAGCGCCATGAAGATTAACTCCGACCTGGAACGCCAGGGCGACTTGGCCGTCAACATGGCTGAACGCGCTTTGACGCTGAATGAAGTGGCTCCCTTGAAACCCTTTATTGATATTCCGCGTTTGGCCGGCATCACGCAGGAAATGGTGAAAGTCTCGTTGGATTCCTTAGTGAACCGCGACCCCAAACTGGCCCGCGCCGTTTGCGAACGCGATGACGAGGTGGACAATCTGAACGACCAGATCATCCGTGAACTCATCAGCTATATGCTGGAAGACCGCGCGAACATTAAACGCGCTTTGGACCTGATTTTGGTTTCCCGCTATCTGGAACGCATCGCGGACCATGCCACGAACGTGGCCGAAGACGTGATCTACATGGTGGAAGGCAAAGACATCCGTCACAGCCGCGGCTAGGACTGGTTTTAAACACAGAAAGGCTCGAAATCGAAAGGTTTCGGGCCTTTTTTATTTGCCCACAGCGGGCTTTTGCGATTGACCCTGTTCGACGCCTGTGGCAATCTCTCCCCGGTTTTTACATTCTTGTAACATTCGGGGGCCCCATGCTCGGTTTTCTCATTCCTAAAGAATACGGCTTTTTCGACGACTTCGATAAACACGCCGCGGCCTGCGTGGAAGGCGGCCAGATCTATGTGGAAATGCTGGAACACTTTGGGGACGCTCCCGCGAAGGTTCGCCGTTTAAGAGATGCTGAACACCGTGCCGATGAAATTACCCACCACACTGTGGAAATGCTCCACAAAACTTTCATTACTCCATTCGATCGCGATCAAATTCATCAGCTGATCTCCCTTATGGATGACGTGATAGACCTGATTGACGGGTCTGCCCGCCGCATGATGCTTTACGGTGTTAAGGAAATTCCGTCTGAATTGTTGGAGTTAGCCAAAATTTTGCAGCACTCCACCCTAGAACTTCAAAAAGCTGTGAAGCATTTACGCGATCTCAAAAACTCTAAAATCATTTTGGCGGCCTGTATTGAGATTAATAAGTTGGAGAATGACGGCGACGCGATTCGTGACGCGGCGATTGCCAAGTTGTTCAAAGACGAGAAGGACGCGGTTCAGGTTTTGATTTGGAAAGAGATTTTTGAGGACGTGGAAAACGCCATTGACCGTTGCGAGGACGTGGCGAATGTCATTGAAGGTGTGGTTCTCGAAAACGCGTAAAACTAAAAAAACGAAGGCTGGTTAACCACCCAGACACCAAGGGCACCAAGAACAGCAAAATTGTTTAAGAATGGCAGTGAAAGAATAATCTTTCCTTGGTGTCTTTGTGTCTTGGTGGTGAAGAAATTGAATCTCTGAACGGGGTGCCTTGTGAGCCAAGAACTAATGATCATTTGCGGTATTGTGGTGGTGGCGCTGGCTTTTGACTTTTTAAATGGCTTTCATGACGCGGCAAACTCGATTGCTACAGTGGTTTCAACCCGTGTTTTAACTCCGGCTCAAGCGGTTTTGTGGGCGGCCTTCTTTAATTTTGTGGCGGCTTTTACCATTGGTACTCCGGTAGCCAAAACAGTGGGAAAAGGTTTAGTCGATCCCGCCGGTATTACGGTTTACGTCATTCTAGCAGCCTTGATCGGCGCTATTTTGTGGGATCTGATTACCTGGTATTACGCTTTGCCCACCAGTTCTTCTCACGCGCTCATCGGTGGTTTTGGCGGGGCGGCGATTGCGCAGGGCGGCTGGAAGGTTCTCATCCTCGCTGGTTTTCAAAAGACTATCATCTTTATCTTCGTGGCGCCCATTCTGGGGATGGTGTTGGGTTATTTATTGATGGTTTTGGTTTTAAATCTTTTTCGCTACTTTACTCCTACGGCAGTCGACAGCATTTTCCGCATCGGCCAGTATTTTTCCGCCGGTCTTTACAGCTTAAGCCACGGCGCTAATGACTCACAAAAGACGATGGGTATTATTGTGGCCTTGTTTGTAGCCACGAATCGCTCGGATTGGGCTTTCCGCGCGGGCGGTCAGGAAATCAGCTGGTGGATTATCATTGCCTGCTATTTAGCGATGGCCTTAGGCACCATGTCAGGCGGCTGGCGCATTGTGAAGACCATGGGTCAAAAGATTACTAAACTCAAACCGGTTGGCGGCTTTTGCGCTGAAACCGGCGGGGCGCTTTCTATATTATTCGCCACGCTGTTAGGTGCGCCGGTTTCGACCACGCATACCATTACGGGCGCGATTATCGGAGTGGGAAGTACCACTTCTTTCTCGTCCGTTCGTTGGGGCGTGGCGGGCCGCATTGTCTGGGCCTGGGTTTTAACCATTCCGGCGGCGGGCCTCATGGCCGCCCTTTTCCAATACCTTTTTATGTCTCTGGGTTGGGCTCACTGATAAAGTTTAAATCATTCATTCAACTCGAGGCTCAAAATCGAAAGGTTTTGAGCCTTTTTTGTTTTAAGATACCAAAGATTGGTTTGAGTTCGACATGGGGAGTTGTTCAATGAGAGTTTCAATGGAATTGGTGCCAAGAAATAAAGAATCCATATTGGATGAAGTTGAAAAGATCTCAAAAAATCTTAAAAAAGTAAACGCGATCAACATTCCCGATTTGTTGCGGTTTGATTTGAGAAGTTGGGTAGCCTGTGGACATGTGAAACCCTTTTTTGAAAACGCGATACCACACATTAGAGCGGTTGACATCAATTTGAACGAACCTTTGCCCATGGCCGCTTTTCTGATTGAGAACCATTTGAAAGAAATTGTTTTGATTAGCGGAGATATTCCCCAGGATATGTCCCGAAAGATGTACCCGTCGGATGTTTTGGAAGTCATTAAGAAATTTAAAAGAGAAATTCCCGGAATTAAGATTTACGCGGCGTTTGATCCTTATCGACAAGGGATTCATCAAGAACTGGATTACGCTCGTGCCAAACGGGAAGCGGGCGCCGATGGTTTTTTCACACAACCCTTTTTCGATATTCGGCTTTTTGATATTTATGCTGAATTGCTCCAATCCTACGATGTGTTTTGGGGTGTATCTCCCGTTTTAACCATGAACTCAAAAAATTATTGGGAGACCAGAAACAAGGCTGTTTTCCCCAAAAACTTCACGCCAACCTTAGACTGGAATCGTGATTTCGCGAAAAGCGTTTTGAGCCGAATCGCTTCGGCGGACGGCAACGCTTATTTCATGCCCATTAAAGCTCCCATCTTGGATTGTTTTGAAGGGATTCTTTAAACGCTGGAGAAGTTTTTGTAGGAGCTTAACGGTTTCACGGTTTTTATTTGTTCGTGTTCTAAGTTTCTTGGTTATGCTCCTTGATGTATTTCGGTTGGTTTATGCTTTAATTGTGCGGAACTAGACGGTTCTCAAGTTTTAATGAAGGTTATCAATGGCTCAAACGACTGATATTTATCTTTCTGTCCTCAGCGACGACTTTGGCATGTGCGAAGCCGTTAATAACGGCATTGCCGAAGCCTTTACTCAGGGTGTCCTGACCGACGCTAACCTAATGGCCCCTTGCCGGGGTTTTGACGAAGCGGTGAAGCTGGCCAAAACCCATAAAATCCCCGTGGGTATCCATAACACCTTTACGGCTGAATGGGACCATTTGCGCTGGACGCCTTTAACCCCTTTACGATCCATGATGGACTGGGATGGTACCTTTCACCGCACGGTGGCCGCTGCCTGGGCCAAGGCCGATATGGTGGAGGCGGAGAAAGAGTTTAGAGCCCAGTGGGCCAAGATCGAATCCGCTGGTTTAAAAATCACTCACTCCTGCGAGCACATGGGCGCTGACCAGAAACTGGCCAGTCTTTTTAGCCGGATTTTGCGGGAGAAAAAGGTGCCATACCGAAATTTTTCATTGAAGGGAGAAGATTACGATATTCCTCGCTTTCAATGGACTTCGGTTTTCGCTTCCAGTGACGTGGGCCTTGATATCGCGACCCGTAAAAGTGCTTTGAAAGAATGGATTGAAAACATTGGGCCTGGCCACCATATTTGGGCGGCTCATTGCGCGGTGGATGATCCCTCATTGGAAGCCATGGTGGCGCCCCTCAGTCCCATCGTTAATTGGACCCGGTTGTACCGGGTCCTCGACCAGGCCCTTATCCTGGACCCCGAAGTTCGGGGTTGGATTGAGAAGCGAAATATTCAACTAACCCCCATGAGCGCTTGTCCTACCGTTGGTTGGTAAATGTTTGCCCTGGCATTGAAAAGCGACAGTCTTTAGGTTTAAACTGAAGTTACATCGTTTCAAGCGATGTGTTTGTCCGGATGGCGGCATCTTTTCGGTATCCCTGCAACAGGAACACCTCAAGAGGGAGCTACTTCGGGCGAGAGTCACAGAGAAAGGATCAGATGATGCCAACTGGTCGAGTCAAATGGTTTAACGCAGGTAAGGGCTATGGGTTTCTCGAACAAGATGGCGGGGAAGACGTGTTTGTGCATTTTTCCGCGATCGAGGGTGATGGATTTAAAACTTTAACCGCCGGGCAAGAAGTGAACTTTGAAATTGTTCAGGGTGCCAAAGGCAAACAAGCTGCCAACGTTACTAAGAAGGCAGAGTAAGCGACGCCAAAGTGAAGGCCTCCCCAACGGGAGGCCTTTTTTATTTCAGGTATAAACCAAAGGCTATCTAACCACTCCCCCGAAGGGGATAAGTTGATCCCCGAATCTTTTTTAGGGGACAAGACACAAAGACACCAAGTAAGACAAAGGTTAAGATTTTCTTGGAGTCTTGGTGCCTTGGTGGTGAACAAATATTGAAGGTTTACAAAAAATGAAACCGAAAAAGAAAATAATAACTTTTGAAACCTTAGCTTCCGGCTCTGCGGCGCTGAACGCCAAGGTGGATGTGCTGGCTTTTGGGGCGCATCCGGATGACGTGGAAATCGCCATAGGCGGTACCATCGCCTCCATGAAAGCCAAGGGTGCCAAGATCGTGGTGTGCCATTTAACCGATGGCGAGCCCACGCCTTTTGGAAATCACAACATCCGTTTAAAAGAAGCCGAGAGAGCCGCCCGTGTTTTGGGTATTGATGATTATGTGATCCTGCCTTTGAAGAACCGTGCCCTGCAAGATACGTTACCCGCCCGCCGCAAGGTGGCCGAGGTTATCCGCAAGTATCAACCGGCGACTATTTTCGCGCCTTATTGGGTGGATGCCCACCCCGATCATTGGGGTGCCTGCCAGCTGGTCGAAGCCGCGCGCTTTTGGGCCAAGCTGGTCAAGACCGACATGAAATATGATCCCTGGTATCCCTCGAAACTTTATTACCACTTGTGCTCACACTTGCGCCCGAATGTTCAGCCTTCTTTTATTGTGGATACGACCGGCTATCACGAAAAGAAATTGGCGGCGGTGCGCTGCTACGAAAGCCAGTTCATCAAGAAGCGGGGAAGCAAGGCGCTGGAGCATATCGATATTATCAATAAGTTCTTCGGCACCATGATCGGCACCCAGTCGGGCGAGCCGTTTTTCTCTAAAGAAAACTTAGGGGTCAAAGACCCGCGAGTTTTGTTCTAAATAAACCCATCTTTATGGCTGCTAAAAGGCGCCATGGCGATGAGGGTCGCGAAGACCGCCAAGATCAAAAAGGCCAGGACATCCAAGAGGATATTTAAAGGGTGGTTTTTTCTTTTGCGGTTCATCGTGAGCCTCCTAGCAGGGCGTCTCACTTATAAGACGAGCGAGCCTTCGATTTAGTTCAACGCCTGCCAACGACCCAAAACCAAATAAACGAGCCTGTTTTACCGGTTTGTAAAAAGTATACAGCTGTATACTTTTTTCTTGACTCCGCCCAACACCCCTTCTAAGATGCAAATAACTACTCAAGATGCACACTTTAAGGAGAGACGATATGGCGAACGAGAAACAAAAAGCTTTGGATGTAGCCCTGCTGCAGATTCGGAAGGATCACGGCGAAGGGGCTATCATGAAACTGGGAGAGGCCAAGGTTCAGGATGTTAAGTCCATCTCGACGGGCGCTATTTCGTTGGATATTGCCACCGGCATTGGCGGGGTTCCTCGCGGCCGTATTATTGAAATCTATGGACCGGAATCTTCCGGTAAAACCACTTTAACCCTTCACATTGTCGCCGAAGCCCAAAAGGCCGGCGGAACCGCTGTCTTTATTGACGCGGAACATGCCATGGACCCGGTTTACGCTAAGAAATTGGGCGTGAACGTGGATGAATTGTTGATTTCGCAGCCGGATTCAGCGGAAGAAGCTTTGCAGATTGCCGATACGCTGATCCGTTCTGGCGCGATTGACGTTCTCGTCATCGATTCCGTGGCTGCTTTGGCCCCCCGCGCTGAACTCGAAGGCGAAATGGGCGATGCTCACGTGGGTCTGCAGGCTCGTTTAATGAGCCAGGCTTTACGTAAATTGACGGCTCTTTTGTCCAAGTCTCACACCTCCGCCATCTTTATTAACCAGATCCGTGAAAAGATCGGCGTCATGTTTGGAAGCCCTGAAACCACACCGGGCGGACGCGCTTTGAAGTTCTACTCCTCCATGCGTTTAGATGTGCGCCGGGTGGAAGCCATTAAGAGCGGAGACCAGAACATTGGTAACAAAGTGAAGGTGAAGGTCGTTAAGAACAAGACCGCTCAACCTTTCCGTGAAGGCTTCTTCGATATTATTTTCGGTGAAGGTATCTCCACCATGGGCTCAATGGTCGATGTGGCTGTTGAAATGAACATTTTGGATAAGGCCGGAACCTGGATCAGCTTTGGTGAAACCAAGATGGGCCAAGGCCGTGAAGCCGCCAAGACCTTCTTGAAAGAACATCCCGAGGTTTACGCGCAGATTGAAAAATTGGTCAAACAAAAGGCCGGCTTAATTCCGCAAGACGTAAAGGCCGAAGCTAAAGATGCTAAGGCCGCCTTGCCAGCTGCCGCCGCGGGTGCTGTTGCGGCTAACGCTGCTGCCGCGACCGCTAAGGTAGGTGCTTTGACTCCGGCGGGAGCTGCCGCTTTGGCCGCTTCGAAAAAGGAAGCTGAAAAGGCTCCTGAAAAACCGAAGATCGCCGCCAGCAAGTAACACTAAAGCTGTTTTAAACCGAAAGGGAGGTGGAGAAATCCGCCTCCCTTTTTTATTTTCGGCGATTGGGGCCGGTATAGCGTCCTTTGGGGCCTGTGGCGCGAGATTTCAGGGCTTCATTTCTTTCAAAATGACAGGGTCTTTCCCTACAATGGAGCCCGTTTCAAAGTTCCTCAAGAAAGTTGGAATCGAAAATGGCTCAACGTGTGACCCCGGAAAACAACAACTCGGCGGCGGGAAAGTTTCTCAAATTTGTTCTTTTGGCTGCTGGCGGCTTCGTGGCCCTGTTTGTGGTTCTGTCGCTGGGTGCCTGGCTTTATATCTCCATCAACTATCCGCCCGCCAAACTCAAGGCGATCGCTACGGACAAGTTGTCTGAATCCTTAAAACGCAAAGTCTCTATTGGCAACATTCACTTCAATGTTTTGAGTGGTTTTGAAGTGACGGACCTTCATGTCAGCAATCGGGCAGGCTGGGCGGCTCAGGATTTTGTGGTGGCCAAAGACATTTCGATCTCTTATGACCTGTTTCCCCTGCTTTGGGGCAAAATTTCTCTGGGCGAGATTAAATTGAACGCTCCTCAAATTTTGGTGGAGCGGCGTGGTTTAAATCAGTTTAACTTTAGCGATATGGCCGCCGGCGCGGCAACTGCCGCCATGGTGCCTGAAGAACCGTCTTCTTTCTCGTTTGTTTCCGCCGCTGAAGCGGCTCCTGTTCCGGTGAAGGGCGTGACTGCGGCCGCTCCTCCCAGCAAAACCACACTGTTGTTTTCCATCGGCAGCGTCAATATTTCTCATGGCAAGCTGGCATATCTGGATGAGACGGGCAAAACCGTTCAGCGGTCAGACCTGACGGACCTTAATTTCAAGATTAGCAATGTCTCTTTCGTCGGCGGCAAGTCCAGCTTTACCCTCAGCACGCCGTTTGATTACAACAAAACCCACTATGACCTGGCGATGAATGGCGGCTTCCGCTATTTCATGTCCAGTCAATCCATTAAAGAATTGTCGGTGAGCGGCACGGTCAACGGCTTGGGTTTTGGCTTCTCGGGCGATGCTTTGAACATGACGGATAACTTTTCGCCAAACATGGATGGGAATGCCAGCTTAGAGATGTTGAAAGCTTCAGGATTGGTTCCGGGTACCTTGGAATCAATGCCAAAGGGACTGGCTTTGTCAGGTCCGGCTAAGGTGTCTTTTCATCTCTCTGGTAACGTAAAAGCTGGTTTAGAACTGAAGGGAACCGCTGACGCTTCTGATTTGACAATTCAATATCAGGATATGTTTGTGAAGGCTCCCAAAACCGTTTGCAAGGTCGATTTTGACGCGATCAACTCGGGCAACGCCTATAACGTGAAAAGCTTCCATGTGGTTTATCAGGACTGGGCGGTGGATGGTTCTTTCTTATATAAGAACGGTATTTCGTACTCGGGAGAGCTTCATACCAAGGATCTTCCTTTGGCGGGTCTTTCCAAAGATGTTCCGAAGTTGGCGAAAGACAAAATTGATGGAACGGTTGCCATGAATGTGACCTACTCCCAACTACTCAACAAGCCGGCGTCGCTCAAAGTGGTGGGGCCGATTGTGTTTAAAGGTGTGGGCATCACGCTGGGTACTGAACCCTATATCCAAAACCTGAACGCCCAGATCAACGCCGCTTATCCTGTGTTTAAAATTCCTAACGCCACTTTTAATGGATTTGATGGAACGGGCGTGGCCAGCCTGGTGCTGACGGTTGGTAAAACATTGGGCTATTCCTACGTGTTTGATTTGAAAAATGTGAACGCTCAAAAGCTCATCAATAGCAGTGTGGATGCTTATGTCACCAAAAATCCTGATAATTACAAAGACAAGCTCTATGGCAACCTAAACTTTAACTACAAAGGCACGGGTCATGGGGTTAGCGGCGATGAGATGATCGCCAGCGCTGAGGGATCGGGTAACTACTCGCTCACCAATGGAAAAGTGGCCGGCTACCAGATGATTTCTTACGTGAATAATTTCTTTAAGGACAAGGGCGACTCGATCCAATTGGATGATGTGACTGGTACCTTGGCCATGAAGAATAAAATTTGTTCTTATACGGCCAACAACAATGGCAAGGTGGGAACGGTCAAAATAGTGGGCGCGATCAATATCGCGACCTATTACTACGCGCCGGAAATGAATGTGACTTGCGACATTCACAAAGACTTCTTGAATTCGGACTCGATTAAAGCGGTCCTGCCTTCACAGTTACAGGGCAAGGGCGATATTACGCAATTGATGGCCGATTCTAACGGTAATGTGCCTATCGACTTCCATTTCACCGGTGACGCGACTAAGGTGCCAGGCATGGATTGCGTTAATCTGAACCGCTTAACCAATGTCGCGCTGAACAACTTTTTAAATCAGCAGGGCAGTGATGTTCAAAATAAGGCTCAAAATGTCCTCAATGGTCTTTTTGGTCACTAAAGAAAGAAGGCAGTGAAATGATTTACGCTATCGGCGACATACACGGCTGTTTGTCCGCTCTCAAAGAGCTGATCGGCCAATTGCCCCTCAAGCCTGAGGATGAATTGGTGTTTTTGGGGGATTACATTGACCGCGGTCCTGAAAGCAAAGGCGTCCTGGATTATCTGGTGGAAAACCAAAAGCCCAACTGGCATTTGCTGCGGGGCAATCATGAACAAATGATTCTGGAATGGCTGGGTACCCCTAACTCGTTGGCGGCGGCCAACTGGCTGCTCAACGGCGGGCACCAAACTCTGCAGTCTTACGTGCCGAAAGAAAAGCTGGATGAGGTTCGCGGCGAAGGGGCGCATATTCTGCTTCAATCCTATATTCCTCACACCCATGTGGAGCTTTTAAACGCTTTACCGCTGACTTATGAAACGCCCGATTACTTCTTCTGTCACGCGGGCATTAATCTGGATAGACCCTTGAACGCTCAGGAGCAGGATGATCTGCTTTGGATCCGCCGTAAGTTTTTACAAGATCCCCGGCCCACACCCAAATTGATTATTCACGGTCATACGCCGGTAGTCAGCACGGACGTTACCAAGGACCGTATTAATTTAGACACGGGTTGTGTTTATGGCGGGGTTTTGACCGCGATGTCTTTGCCGGATAAGAAGCTCTATCAGGTTAAGTTTCACCAATAACAAATCATTTGAAATTATGATGAACGCGGATAAACGCCGATAATTCTTTGACTTTAATCTCTATCAGCGTTTATCAGAGTTACCTTGGTCTTTTGTTCTTTTGTGTGGTGGTCTGTTTTTCCCACTTCTGAAACTGATCTTTAAACTCTTGATTGGTCCGGCTGAGAGCCGTTTCGGCGTTCAGCTTTTCCAATTGAGCCAGCCAGGTCATGCGAAACATCATTTCGCCTAAATGGGCTTCCATCTGCTTACGGTTCTTTTTCTTTTTAGCGTCCTGAAACTTCTTCCATTCGTCCTCAATCGGTTTAAATGTGTCTTGCGCGGTTTCAGGCAAAAAGCCATGGCGTGAGACCTTGTCCTGCATCCGCTGGGCCTTTAAAAGGGAGGGGAGCGACTTGGGCAGTCCATCCAGGGCGGATTGGCGTTCGGGTTTTTCCTCCCGCTTCAATTCTTCCCATTTCTTGAGAATGCTGTCCATCTTGCGGCTGGATTTGCCGAAAACGTGCGGGTGACGGCGCACTAACTTGTCGCTGATAGTCTGTGCCACGTCGTTCAAGGTGAAACGCTTTTTTTCCTTAGCCAATTGAGAGTGGAATATGACTTGCAGCAGCAAGTCGCCCAGTTCTTCCCGAAGGTCGTCCGGGTTTTTGCTGTCGATGGCGTCTAAAACCTCATGAGCTTCCTCAATCAGGTAAGGCTTGAGGGTGTGATGGGTTTGCTTTCTGTCCCAGGGGCAGCCGTTTTTCGCCCGCAGCTGGGCCATTAGTTTTTCAAGACGTTTCACTTGGTTCATGGTTCTCTCCGTGGGTGGACTTTAACACGAAAGGCTGAGACTGCCAATGAACTCGCCGTCCCTCCGGGGTCTATGACAACGAGGTTACATGGCATCGTTCCTGCTAGACTAAATCTGTGAACTTCTCTTGACAGATAACAGGCGGGGGAAGTATTTATGTGTTAACTACTTCCCAGGAGGAATCCTTTGCCACGCAAAAGCCGCCACGAAGACGATGAAACATTAGAAGACGATGACGCCCCCGGCAGCCGTAAGGGCGGCGACAATGATGATGATGTGGACGATGACGACGAAGATACCATTGACCTCGACACCGCTGAAGAAGAGGAAGAGGACGATGATGACGTGGATGATGATGACGACGAGGAAAAAGAGGTCGTCTCGGTTGATGATTTAGAGCGCCGCAAGCTTTTCCAAACCGAAGCTGAGGAAATTTTGGAGCATTTGACGCTGGATGATATTAAGGAAGTCCTGAGCGAAAACGAGCAGGAAACTTCTTTGGCGCCGAAGCTTCGCAAGTTCCTGGTTGAGGTAATTCACGAAGGCGAAGTGGATAACATGGATGACGCTTGGGAAGAGGCTTTGGATCGATTGGAAGAATCCGAATCCTAACCCGCGCCAGCTTTTCGACCCCAAGAAAGGTTTCTTTCTTGGGGTTTTTTATTGCCCGCTGCCGCTGATAGCGGTTTTTTGCTTCTCAAATTGACCAGAGGGATGTGTTAAACTCTAGCCCGTGTTCAACCAATATTTCACCCAACTGATGGCCTTATGGCTCCGTCCCACGGATTTTTACGAAAAGACGGTTAAAAAAAGCGACGACAAACAGGCGTCCCGCTTTGTCACGCTCACCAGCTTTTTAGTCGCGCTGGAATTGGGCCTGACCGAAGCCCTCTCCGGCGGGGATTTGCGCATCATCGCTTTCGTCACTTTATTGCTCGTTCTTTTTATGCCCTTCGTTTTGTGGTTTTGGGTTTCGGTCTGGTCTTTGTTTGTCCGCCTGTGCGGCATGCTCTTTGGTGAGGATTTGCCGCTGGATAAGGTGCGTTTAATTGTTTCTTATTCGGCCGGCGGTTGGGTGACGCTTTTACTGGGCTTTGGCTGGGGCGGATTGCTGTCCGTGATTATGGTCGTTTTTCAGGCGCTGGGTTTTCAGAAGGTGTTGGGTTATTCCAAATGGAACTCGGTGGTTTACGCGGGCTTTCCTTTTTCATTGATGGCGGTTTTGGTTTTGATTTTCACTCTGCTTTTTAAGGTGTTTAAATAATGGCCAAGCGTTCTTCTAAAATCATTCCAACTGAAACCAACAGCAATCTGGTGACTTCTTTCCGCTGGGGCTGGTACGGGCTTTCGCTCTTTGTGCCCCTGTCGGGTATTTTGATCGGCCTGTTTTTATATGACCAGGATTCACGCGAAGTCCGCAAAGTGGGCCGCAACTGTCTCTTTATCAGTTTTTTGGTTTGGGTCGTTTTTCCGATTTTGATCATGCTGGTAGTGATGATATTTATTGGTTTGGCCGCGGCCAGCTATGTGGCGGATATGCTTCCTGCCGGCGGCGACAACTAGCTTTTAACCTTTTATCACAACCCAATACTGCTCGGACTTCTCATGGAAACTAACAATCCTTCAGTTCTCATCACGGGCGGTACCAGGGGCATCGGCCTGGCGCTGGCCAAAAACTTTCTCCAAAAAGGCTGGTCTGTCTCGGTCAGCTATCACCAAGATGAAGCGGATGCCCAACAGGCTCAAACCGAACTTTCGTCTATTAGTCCCCAGTTCACCATCACCAAAAGCGATATCACCCTGGAAGCCTCAGTCGTTCAACTGGTTCAACAGACCATCGAAAAATGGGGCAAGCTGGATTGTGTCATTCATAACGCCGGGTCTACCCAAAATGCCCGTTTAATTAATGTGGAAGAGTCCCAGTGGGATGAAACGCTGGATGTTCATCTCAAAGGCGCTTTTTTACTTTCTAAAGCTTGTGTGCGCCCCCTGATGAAACAAAAGGGCGGCAGCCTCATTTTTATCTCCTCGGTCGTCGCTACCACCGGCAATGTCGGCCAGGCCAGCTACGTCTCCGCCAAGGCTGGCATTATGGGTTTTGCCCGTAGCGTGGCTCAAGAATACGGTTCTAAAAATATCCGGGTCAACGTCGTTTGCCCCGGCTTTCATAAAACCCGCCTGTCGGGCAATTTGACGCCTGAAGCGGAAGAGGCGATAAAAGAAAAGCATCTGCTGAACAGCGCCACCGATATTCATGAGGTGGCCGACTTTATGGTTTGGTTAGCCTCAAGCAAAACCATTTCAGGCCAGGTGTTTAATTTAGATTCCCGTCTGCCGGGGTGGCTTTAAAAACCAATTTTGAATTATGAATTTTAAATTTTGAATTAAATTCGAAAAGGCTGAAATCGAAATGTTATGCCGTGAAGATAAAATATGAGTCAGTCAATCGTCGTTACGGGTTGGGGCATGGTGACGCCCCTGGGTTTTAATACCCGATTCACCTGGGACGCCTTACTGGAAGGAACCAATCCTTTTACGTCGCTCAAGGGTAAAGGTTGGGAAGGGTTTGAGGCGCCTCGGGCGGCACAAGCCCTGGAAGCCTGGATTCCCCACACGCTGATTAAAAGAGACCGCTCACTGCAGTTGGCCGCGCTGGCGGCGGAAGAGGCCTACAAGCACGCTAACCTTTCTAAAGTCCCAGCCCACCGCATTGGCACCACCTTCTCTTCCAGCAAGGGCGGCGTGGTCAGTCTGTTGACCGCGGGCAACGGCCCCTATGAATCCTGGGATTTTTTAACCGATTTCTTTCCGCATAGCGCTGGACGGCTCCTTCAAGAGCGTTTGGGTTTTTACGGTCCCGCTCTCTCGGTTTCCTCGGCTTGTTCCACTGGGATTGGCTCTATCGCTATGGGTGCCCGCATGCTTCAAGACGGCGAGTGTGACGCGGTCATTACGGGCAGTACCGAATCTTCCATTCATCCGCTTATTTACGCCGGGTTTGACAACATGGGTGTCTTTAGCCGCCAATGGGAAGGTCCCGCCGCGTTTGATATGAAACGAGACGGTTTTTTAATGGGAGAGGGCGCGGCAGTGATGGTATTGGAACGGGAAGAGTCAGCTAAAAAACGCAAAGCGCCGATTCAGGCCAGGCTTTCAGGTTGGGCTCTCGGCGGAGATGCCTACAAACCTTTGGAGATGGAGCCCGAAGGGACAACCATTGTGCCGGTGATCCGCAAGGCGCTTAAAAAAGCCAAATTGCACTCCTGGGATATTGGCTATGTCAATGCGCATGGCACGGCGACTATGCATAACGATTTGGTGGAGTCTCAAGCCATTCATAAAGTTTTTGGAAACAAAAAAACCTGGGTCAGTTCCACCAAAGGCGCTACGGGGCATTTGTTGGGCGCGGCAGGCAGTGTGGAAGCGGTTATTTCAGCGCTGGCTTTAAAAGAAGGGGTTTTGCCCGAGACCCGCAACTTAACTCATCCGGATCCCCGCTGCCGCATTCGCCATGTGGAAACGGGCGGGGTTGAACAGCGGGTGAAACACGTTCTTTCTCTATCGTATGGCTTTGGTGGTCAACTGGGTGCGGTGATTTTCAGCAAAGCCTAGAAGCTAGTTCAGACTTACACCGATTAAATGTCCCAACCCAAAAGTAATTCCAGCCGCTAATAAACCCAAAACTAATTGGCGGGTGCCAGCGAACCAAACCGGTTTGCCGGTAAAGATAGTTCCCGCGGCGCCGAACATAAATAAGGCCAGGGCGCTCAGCGCTCCGCTCAATAAAACGGCTTTCGAACCAGACCAAAAGAAAAAGGGGAACACAGGGATGATCGCGCCGAAGGAAAAAAGCGCGAAGGAGGAAATGGCTGCTACGTTAGGTGAGCCGCCCTTTTCATCGGGATCAATGCCCAGTTCTTCGCGGGTGAGAGTGTCGATGGCCCTGGCTTTGTTTTCGGTCATGTGCTTGGCCAGTGTCTGGGCTTCAGCGGGTTTCATGCCTTTAGATTCGTAAATAAGCTGCAATTCCTCGCGCTCGGCCTGGGGGTTCATGTCAAACTCTTCGGATTCGATTTTGATTTCCCGTTCGGCTAATTCCCGCGAACTGGTCACCGAAATCCATTCGCCGAGGGCCATCGAAAAGGCTCCAGCCAACAGACCTGCTAAACCGGTTAACAGAAGAATGTGATTATTGAAAGAAGCGCCAGCCACACCCATGACCAGGCTTAAGTTGGAACAAAGCCCGTCGTTGGCGCCCAGCACAGCGGCGCGCAAGGTGTTGCCGGCTACGCCCTTGTGCCTTCCTTCAATCTCGGCCAGGTAGCTGCCCGACGCGCCTTTTTTGTCGACAGTAAGAATCTCATCCAGTACCCGATCATGAAGATGCTCGTCGGCGGTCATCTTCGTGCCGTCGGTTTCTTTTTGAGATACGTACATATTTTTATCCACCCGCTCGTAATCAGCGATCGTGCTGAGGACCGCGGCGGGCCCGAAATGTCCGGTAATCCAAATTAAGACGCGGGTGCGCCAGCTGGGAACGGGTTTGGGAATGGTGACGCCTTCTTTTTTAAGATGCTCTTCCCAGAAGGCTTTGTGTTTTTCTTCCATCTTGCCCAGGTTGGTATAAACCTGCGACAGTTGGGGATTCTTTTCAGCTTTGGCTAAAGCATGATATTGGGCGGCACCATCCACTTCGCCCTGCCAGTTTTCGAGATAACGTTTGATGTCTTTATTGGCCATAAATCCTCGCTTGGCTGTTTTTGCGAAATATAGGCTCATTATATGAATGCGGCCGTTAGGTTTCGCCGGTTCTTGGTTAATTTTTAATGGTTGCGGCGGGTATAATGCGGCTCGTGTTGGCCGTTATTTTGTATTAAAAGGGAACCCGTGAGCTGGACAGACGAATTACATGAAGAGCTTCATGAGTTGGATGCTGAGGGGCTTAGGCGCCGCTTGCGAGTGGTTGATCTTTTAGGGGGCATGAAAGCCTCGGTGGAGAATAAAGACTGTGTTCTCTTTTGCACCAATAACTATCTTGGTCTGGCTGACCATCCTCATGTTTTAGACCGTTCTCAAAAAGCGCTCATCCGTTATGGCGCGGGAGCGCAGGCATCCCGGTTGGTTTCGGGCCATTTACCGATCCATCAGCAATTAGAAGAGAAGACTGCGGCTTTTAAAGGTTCAGAGGCCTGTTTGGCTTTCCCAACGGGCTATATGGCCAATCTGGCGGCGGTATCCGCTTTGGTGGATGACAAAGACGTTATCCTTTGCGACCGTTTGAATCACGCCAGCCTGATAGACGCTTGCCGCATGACCAAAGCCAAGTTCATGGTTTATGAGCATCTCAATTTGGAAGATTTGAAAAATCAGTTAGAAAAAACCTCCAAGTACCGCCGCCGCTTAATTGTGACCGATGGTTTGTTCAGCATGGACGGCGATCTGGTACCTTTGTTGAAGCTGATGGAACTGGCGCATGAATATGATGCGTTGGTCATGGTAGACGACGCTCACGGCACTGGCGTGTTGGGCCCGACAGGTCAGGGTATCATTCATCACTTTCCCTTAAAGCATTATCCGGCAGTGGTAGTGGGCACTTACAGCAAAGCCCTGGGCAGCATGGGCGGTTTTGTGTGCGGGTCTCAAATTTTCATCGAGTATCTTTTGAACAAGGCGCGTACTTTTATTTACACCACAGGTTTGGCTCCGGCGGTGTGCGGAGCGTCTTTAGGCGCTTTAGAAGTGATGGAAATGGAAACGAACCGGGTCGATAAGCTTTGGGAGAACTCGAAAAAAATTCGTAACGGATTGAAGGCGCTGGGTTATGAAATACCCCGCGGCGCTGGCCCCGTTTTGCCGGTGATGGTAGGGGATAACGAAGAAGCTTTGCGTATGTCGAAAAAGCTTTGGGAAGAAGGCATCTTAATTGTGGCCATCCGCCCGCCGACTGTGCCCAAAGGCACAGCTCGTCTGCGGCTCTCAGTTTCAGCGGCTCATACAGATGAAGACATTACTAAACTGCTGGACGCCTTTAAAAAACTCTAGAGGTTCTTTTGAAATCAAAAGGCATTTTCATTACTGGAACAGATACGGGTGTTGGCAAGTCGATCATGTCTGCAGGCTTGGCCCGGTTGTTGTTGAATCGTGGTGTGTCCGTTGGTGTTTTTAAACCTGTGGCTTCGGGCGGCAGTGTCAGCGAGGACGGCAAACTGCTTCAGAAGGCCGCCAAACTTCCCGACTCAGCTTATGCGGGCATTGTCCCCATTCATTACAAACAGCCCCTGGCGCCCTGGGTAGCTTCCTGGAAAGAGGGCAAGGTCGACCTGGCTAAAGTGGAAAAGGCTTATCAAAAAGCCAAGGCGTCCTGTGATTTTCTTATTGTGGAAGGTGTGGGTGGTATTCAGGTTCCTATAGCTCGGAACTTTTTCGTGACCGATTGGATGTTGAAATGGAAGCTGCCGGTGTTGGTGGTGGCTAGGGCTGGACTGGGAACTATCAACCATACTTTGCTAACGGTTGAGACTTTGCAAAAACGAAAGATTAAAGTGGTTGGTGTTTTGGTGAATGGTTATACGGGCAACGGTATTGCGGAACAAACCAACGTGAAGGCTTTGAAGAAACTGCTAAAGGTACCGGTTTACGGTCCGCTAAAACAGAATTCAAAATACCGAAAAAACATAGATTTTTTGGCCGGCGACATAGAAAAACTAAGGTTGAAATTCATTTAACATGATTTTTTATGAAGCGGTGGTAATCTATTGATGCCTTTGTTTTGGCGTTAATCGGTAAACCGTTTGCTGGGTATGAAGTGAATCAATTTATGAAGCGACATATTTGGGAGAATATATGAAAAAGTATTATTTTGGCTTTTTGATAATGGCGATATTGATATCGATGATGCTGCTTTCTTCAATTGCCTGCGAAAAAGTTTATGTCCTGGATCCCCCTGGCTCCTCAGCTTCCACACCAACTTTTACCAGTACTGCTGTCACCCACGGCACCAACACACCAACTAGCACGCCAATCGGTGGTTCCACTTTTACGCCGACATGGACTCCTACTTGGACAAATACACCCACGGGCGGCTGCAATACCTATTCCGATAACTTTACCAGTTCAGCCACTTTGGCTAACTATGACTACTACTTGAATAGCTCTGAAACAGTGAGCACGGCCGCAGGTTGCGATTACACCATCTCGGGCGGCTACTTGTTAGTCGATCCGCTAACATCGCCCGGCACTAACAACGGCGGTCTGGCGATCGTTAACAACGCCTATTTCAGCCACAGTCTGACACACTACACCATCACAGCTTCTTTTGAGATGGACAACGAAACAATGGGCGAGGGCGTTTTTGGAATAGCGTTCCGCACAGGTTCAAACGGGTCTTTCTATGCTTTTGAATGGAATGGCGACGGTGTCAATCAGTGGCAAATTGAAAGTAACACTGGCACGCCTTACGTTAGCTTTTCTTATCCGGGGTATGGTGTGTCCACGCCTTATTACACCTTTGGCACTACAGTTGATTTGAAGGTGGTCGCGACTGGAAGCAACTTCCTTTGCTATGTCGACGCTGGTTCGGGCTATGTGCTGATTTACAACGTAACGGACACCACTTACGCTTCGGGCGGTGTGGGTATCCGTACTTATGGGGTGCACGAGGGAAATAAGATTCAATGTAGCAACTTCTCGGTGGATACTTGTCCCTAACAGCGCCGGTTTAAGTTAATCTAACGTCTGATCAGTAGCCCCGGAATCACTTCCGGGGCTTTTTTATTGGGTTGTTTTCATCCTAGTGGTCTAAAATTGACGGGCGTGGAGGTCTGAATTGAAAACGGGCCTTTACCTCGAAAGAAGACCGTCACGAAATACAAAATCACAAAGCAGCACAAGTGTGCTTATTGCAAAACAGGGGATTTGGCGATTTTAAGTTTTTCCCACGCCAGAGTTAAGAATGAAATTGATTTCCTTTATATGTGCGTCAACAAAGGGTGCGAACACTTTGAGATTCAGGACCAGAAGCACGGTCCTTACTCGATTTACAAACTGCCGGAAGAAGAGCGGCAATCATTAGGCTAACGGGGACAGGCATGAAGCGCTTGGGCTGGGTCATTGTTTTTATCTTATTAACTACCGGAATGGTTTTTGCGGCCAAAACCGCTCCGGAATATTTCTCCATGGGCACTCAGCTTTATAATGCCAAAGACTACCAGGGCGCTTATTTCGCTTTTGAAGCGGGCGTGAAGGTAAACCCGGCCAGCGCCGCTGGCTATCAAGGGTTGGGGAATTGCCTTTATTCCATGGGCCGTCAATCCGAGGCGCTAGTCGCCTATCAAAAGTCTTTAGAACTCGATCCTAAAAACACGAAGCTGGCGGACTTTGTTAAAACTTTTAAACCCTTAGACAGCATTACTCAAGAAACCGATAAAACCAGAGTCGCTGTAGCTGACCCTGATGCGCTTTCCTCGGGCACGGCATCCGAACCGGTTAAAACCGCCATGGGCATGTCCCGTCCACAAGTGAAAGTGGCGTTGGATAACGGCATGTGGGTGAAGGGGTATGTGGGTTACGACTACGCGCTATTGGCGGATTTTAAAGGCGGGTTGACCTCGCTGACTTTACAGGCGGAAGCTAATCCCAATTCGCCTAACGCCACCAGTACCCCAGCTGCGACGACCAGCAGCAGCGGTATTTTGGTGGGAGCGGAATTTGGCGTACAGATTGACCAGGGAAATGGGTTTTCGTTAAGCGTGGAAAATGTTTGGACTGAAAGTAATAGTTTCAGCAACGGCGTAACGGACATCAATGACCCCAACGCTATATTTCAAGCGTCGTTTCAACCGGAACTGTTCAACATCTCTTTAAATTATTACGCTTTCCTGGCTCGTAATAAGGGTGACAGAACTTACTTGCAGTTGGGCGGCGGTTTTTATCAGACCACGGTGGGCTTTACGGGTTGGGACCCTTCTACCTCCAAGCCAGTTCCGCAGGAAAATGGAAGCTTTTCAGCCGGCACTTTTGGCGGCACGGTCGGCGTGGGGGAAACCCTGGCTATTGGCGATTCTTTTGGACTGGATATATTGATTAAGGGAAGAATCGCGGCTTTTAATCAGGTGACCGCTTCACAGATTAACAATGGCGGTACCACCACAGATGGTCCCTATGGCATTGGTATTTATACTCCCACGGGGGCGCTTGTTGTCGCACCCACGTCGCTTCTTAGCAATTCTGGAGCTGGGTATCGTTTCACCACAATCGACTATTCGGGTATTGATGGTTCTTTTTCCTTTAATTTCTATTTCTGAACTTGGAGAAGTTGATGTCTTTTGACCATCGAAAAAGCATGGCGGTTCTTTTAGTTTTGGCCGCGTTGTTTTTTAGCTCTTGCGGCAAAAAAGAAGTCATCGATTGGGACAGTTTCCGCAGCCCGGACAAACTCTTCAAAATTGATTATCCGCCGACCTGGAAGCATGCCTTGGATGGCCATGTGTTTAACATTAATCCGCCGGACTCGGTGGGGTTGGTAACAGTTTCCGGCTATGTGGACCCGGGTACGACCTTTGACGAAAAGAAGTTCAAAGACATGGTCATGCTGGACTTTGTGGAATGCCGGGTGCGGGAATCCTTTAAGAAGGTAGTCGGCACCAATTGGGTGGGTGAAGACGCGGTTTATGAACGGATTGTGAATGACCAGAAGTGGATTTACTTGTTTCGGGTAGCTCATCGGGGCCAAGTTGGCGCTTTTGTGGCGGTCTGTGACCTGGATACCCATATCAAAACTCGTATTCATGAATACAAAGAGATTATGGATTCGCTCATTATTTTAGACAATCCGACGAAACCTCTGGATTTGAGCCGGGTCAAAGAAGGGGAGAAGGAAAATAAGCCGAAGCCCTGGCAGGAGAATTTGATCGATTGGATTCGTTCCACAGAGAAGAAGGAAGATCGCACCAGCTATTACGGTTATTGAGGTTTAAGTGAATTACCAACAACTTTCCCAAAAAGACAAAAAGTATCTCTGGCACCCTTTTACCCAGCAACAAGAATGGGTGTTGGATAAAGACATCACCATTATCACCAAAGGTAAGGGAACTTATCTTTATGACGCCAAGGGTAAAAAGTATTTAGACGGTGTTTCCTCTCTCTGGTGCAACGTTCACGGACATCAAGTGCCTGAAATCGATAGGGCCATTCAAAAACAACTCAAGAAAATCGCCCATTCCACCATGTTGGGGTCTTCCAATGAACCGGCGATTCTTTTGGCCGAACGCTTGGTGAAAATGGCGCCCAAGGGCTTGAGCCGTGTGTTCTATTCGGATTCAGGTTCGGAAGCTAACGAGATTGCGGCCAAGATGGCTTTTCAATACTGGCAACAAACGAAACCGGCTAAGCCGAAAAAGAATCTGTTTTTGACGGTTCGCGAGGGATATCACGGCGACACGATTGGTTCGGTCAGCTTGGGCGGGGTCGATCTATTTCACCAAATTTTTGGGCCCATGTTATTTAAAACGCTTAAGGTGAAAAGCCCCCATGATTATCCCAGCCGAAAAGTGTCCAACGACAAGTGGCTGAAGGATTGCGTTAAAGAAGCGGAAGCGGTTTTTAAAAAGTATGGTTCTCGGTTGGCGGCGGTTCACATGGAGCCCCTTATAGAAGGGGCGGGTGGTATGTTGGCCCATCCCTGGGGTTATCTGAAAGCTATTCGGCGTTTGTGCGACAAGTATGACGTGCTTCTCATTCTGGATGAAGTAGCGACCGGTTTTGGCCGTACGGGAACGATGTTTGCCTGTGAACAAGAGGGCGTCAGCCCTGACATTCTTTGCCTGGCTAAAAATCTCACGGCGGGTTATCTGCCCCTGGCGGCGACCTTAACGACCGAAAAGATTTATAAGGCCTTTTTGGGAACATTTGAATCGGCCCGCACCTTTTACCACGGTCATACCTTTACGGGTAATCAACTAGCTTGCGCGGCGGCTTTGGCGAATTTGGATTTGATTGAAAAAGAAGAGTTCTTAACCCATATCGAAAAGAGTGGTGAGATGCTGCAAGAGTTTTTAGAGGCTCTGGTCGCGCATCCGCATGTCTCTGAAGTCCGCTTGCGGGGCATGATGGGCGGGATTGAGTTGATTAAGGATAAGAAACGTAATATCCCCTATGGCTATGCTGAAAAGATGGGTTATCAGGTTTGCGCCGAGGCCAAAAAGTTGAGGGTCCTGATTCGCCCGTTGGGGAATGTCATTGTGGTAATGCCGCCGCTGGCGATTGCACATCAAGACCTAGCCCGGTTGATTGAAGTGATATCGATGAGTATTCATAAAGCGACTCGGAGGAACGCCGATGCTTAAACGGACAGGTTTTGTTTTTGCGGCTTTTCTGGCTTTGGCGAACGTTTCTTACGCATGGCCCCTGGGCATGGAAGGTTATTGGCATGGCGTGGTAAAGATGAATAGAGGTGTTTTTCACATCAACATGACGATTTCCAAAACTCCGGATGGAGCTTTTCAAGCCCAATATGACAACACGGATCTTGGCCTATATAACGCAAATTTCAAAAATGTCTCGATAAAAGGTTCTGATCTTCACGCTGAGCCTGAGTTTGGCGGGGAGGTAAACCTGCATTTAGATTGGTTGGGTCAAACCCTGGTTGGTACCGGGAAAACTCCAATAGAAACTTATCCGATTGAAATGAAGAGAGGAAAAGATTTCATTCTGCCCCGATTGAATATATTTGGCGGTATTCAAACTAACTATCGGTACAGAGTTCCGGAAAAAACAAATGATGGATTAGAGACGGCTGATCTGCGCAATGAAAAAGGAGATGTTAAGTTAGTTGAAGAAGGCGTGGGAACCATATTGAGCCTGGGTTTAGACCGTGTTCACAGTCTTTTGGTTCTTCGTCATGGAAAAGTGGTTCTGGATGAGTATTTTTACGGCTATCAACCTGAGGACAAACAACAGATTTATTCTGTGACTAAGTCGGTTTTCGCGACTTTGTTTGGGATGGCCCAGGACCAGGGTTTGCTGAACGTTTCTCAAAAACTTTACGATCTTTTTCCGGAATACAGAAAAGAAAAGAGCTGGCAAAAGAAGAAAAATAAAATTACCGTTGGCATGCTGCTTTCGATGGTTTCGGGTTTTGACCGCGACGATTTGGCGAATATGGCTGTTGTGAATCCAATGACTCTGACGCCCGATTGGGTCTCTTATTGCCTGGAGCTTCCTGTGGTTCATGAGCCTGGTACCTTTTGGGCCTACAACGGTACTAGTCTTCATCCGCTCTCTTTTCTGATCGCGGAAAAGAGCGGTAAAAGCATTCCGGAGTTCGCTCAAACCTATCTTTACAATCCCTTGGGAATCTATAGCCCGGATTGGGGCAGGGGACCCCATTCCATAACGAGAGTTGACACCTTTCATTCTTTGAGCGCTAGGGATATGGCCAAACTGGGCCAGCTTTATTTAAATAAGGGCCAGTGGAACGGTAAACAAGTTCTTTCTGCCCAATGGGTTGAACAGGCCACGGCTTTTCATGCCAAGACGACCTTTAATTTTTGGCACCAGGCTTTTGATTACGGCTACCTGTGGTATTCCACGCCGGTTTCCTATCATGGTAAGAACATTACCGCGTATTTTGCCGATGGCTGGGGCGGGCAGTACATCTGGTATGTTCCAGACTTGGATTTGGTGACGGTGATGACGGCCGGCAATGGTGATTCGGTTAAGGAATTCGACTTTTTCGAGAAGTACATTGTGAACGCTTTTTAAGTGATAAACTAGAAGTAGAGGGGTTAATAACTATGCCGCTTTTTGAAGTTTGTAAACATGAAGACCATGACGCCCGCATGCTTTTAACCAAAGCCATGAAAGATCAAGAGGGAGAAATTACCCAGATCTGGCGTTGTGAAGAATGTAAAAAGATTAAAGTGACTACCACTTTTGGCATGGTTGAGGATATCCGCCAGATGCCGCCAGACCAGCTGTCTAAGAACCCGTTCGGCCTGTAATTGATTGAAATTTTCCTCAAAACCTTTTGTTTTGCCCTTGTTTCAACGAGGGCGCATAATATGTTAGAGTACGTTCACTTATGACCCCTAAAACAGCCGGAAAATCCTCTAAAACCGTCGCGGTAATCAGCCTGGGATGCCCCAAGAACACCGTCGATTCCGAAGTCATGTTAGGCAAACTGGCTAAAGACAACTACATGCTGGTCAAAGACCCGGCGGATGCCGAAGTGGTCATCGTGAACACCTGCGGCTTTATTGAGGCTTCCAAAAAGGAATCCATCGATACTATTTTGGATGTGGCGAAACTACGTAAAAGCGGTCATTTGAAATCCCTGGTGGTGGGCGGTTGTTTGGCTCACCGTTATGGCGACGACCTGAAAAGGGAACTGCCGGAAATCGACATCCTCTTTGGCTTGAACGATGTGGAAAATGTGGCCGAACAGATTAAGGGAAACCCGCTGGCTTCTATCGCTAAAGAAAACGCCGCTTCGACTCATGACTACAAACGCGCGCCCATGCTGCCAGATTCTTTAAATGAAGCCACTTATGTTTATGACGCCTCGTCGCCCCGCTTGTTATCGACCCCGGGCCATTTTGCTTATGTGAAGATCTCCGAGGGCTGCGACTTGCCTTGCACCTTCTGCATCATTCCTAAAATCCGCGGTCATTACCGCAGTCGTTCCATTGAAGACATCGAACAAGAAGCCAAGAATCTTTCCAAGCAAGGCGTTAAAGAACTTTGCCTGGTGGCGCAAGACAGCACCTGGTACGGGTCGGATCGTTATGGCCGTCCGCAAATTGCCCAACTGCTGGACCGTCTGGCCCAGGTTGAGGGAATCGAATGGGTTCGTCTGCATTATCTCTACCCCAGCCGTGTGACCGACGAGATGCTGGATGTGATGGCCAAGTACCCGCGCATTACGCCTTATTTCGACGTACCGCTTCAGCATGCCAGCAACCGCATTTTAAAATCTATGCAGCGTATTGGTGACCGCGCTTTGTTGGACAAGTTGATTGCTCGCATTAAGGGCAAGATTCCCCACGCCTCGATTCGCTCGACTTTCATTGTGGGTTTTCCAGGTGAGACGGATGCTGACTTCCAAGAATTGTTAGACTTCTTAAAAACCTCTGAGTTGGACTATGTGGGCTTCTTCGCTTATTCCAAAGAAGAAAACACGCCGGCTGGTGTAATGGCCGATCAGGTTCCGGAAAAAGTAAAACAAGCGCGCCTGGCCGAAGCTTACCGCGTGCAAGAAACGATCGCTGAAAAGTCTCACCAACGCTGGGTGGGTGAAACCCTAACCGCTGTGGTGGAATCTGTTGAAGATGGTGAAGTGCAGGGACGTACTCAATACCAAGCGCCTGAAGTAGACGGCCTGGTCTTAATTGAAGGTCTTAAAAACCCAAAGGTGGGTCAGTGGTTGAAGGTTGAAATTACCCACGCGCATCAACAGGACCTCGTTGGAAAAGCGGTCTAAAGCTTAATTTTGAATTATGAATTCTAAATTTTGAATTGTTGATAATTTCCACGAAGTGGAAATTTCCGTTATTTAAAATTCAAAATTAAAAATTCATAATTCGATCGATAACTCACTGTTCTGTAAAAACGGGGCGTTGCATGAAAAACATAAGTGGAGACACAAAACGATCGAAGTGGAATGCCCCGAACATTATTACGATGTCTCGAATCGCTGTTACTCCGCTTTATCTCATTTTTATTTTTAGGCCCGAGCTTTGGGCGAAATGGACCGCGGGCTTGCTGTTTGCCTGGGGCGCTATTAGCGATTATCTGGATGGTTACTTAGCCCGCAAATACAATCTCAAGACGAGCTTCGGCGCTTTGATGGATCCTCTGGCGGATAAAGTTTTGATTCTCTCGGTTTTTCTTTCGTTTATTCAGCTCAACCTGGTGCCGACCTGGATGGTCATCATTATCGCGGCCCGTGAATTTCTGATTACGGGCTTGCGCCAAATTGCGGAGAGCCGGGGCGTGATCATCGCGGCTAGCCGGGGCGGGAAACACAAAACCATTTCTCAAATTGTGGCGATATCGTTCATTTTGGCGATTCTTTGCGCCAGGGCCACTGCCGCCGCTTATCAGGTGAACTGGGGCAGCTTTATCGCCGGTTTGGGTGATTGGGGCCTTTGGTTGAACGGGTTCATGGATTATGGCCCTTACTGGCTGATGTTCTACGCGACCGTGATGTCAGTCTGGTCGGGAGTGGATTATTTAATCCGAAATCGAAATGTTCTTCAGGGAGATCAGCATGCGAAGCGTTAACTTTTTAGTCTCAACTTTTTTTGGCATCGGCAAGCTGCCGGGCGCGCCGGGGACCTGGGCCTCGATAGCGGCGGCCCCTTTGTTTTGGCTTCTCATGGATCAACCTCTTTGGGTGTTTGGTTTGGTTTTGGTCGCGATTTACTTTGTGGGTGTTTATTGCTCCGGCCAATATGAGAAACAAATAGGCGAGAAAGATCCATCGAGCGCGGTCATTGATGAGGTGCTGGGAGTAGGCGTGGCGATGATGAGCATTCCGCACCAGTGGCCTTACGCGGTGATGGCGGTTATTCTTTTTAGAATTTTTGACATTTGGAAACCTTATCCTATCCGCCGCTTGGAAAAGTTACCGGCGGGCTGGGGCATTATGACGGATGATCTTTTAGCAGGCGTTTATGCCTGGGTTTGGATTCAAGTGGGAGCCTTTGTCGTTAATACCGTTTTGAAATAACGAGGACACGATGAACGCCGAAATTGTGGCGATTGGCACTGAACTATTACTGGGTCAAAACGTGGATACCAACTCCGCCTGGCTGGCCCAACAACTGGCCCTGCTGGGTGTGGATGTATACGGCTTCCAGCAAGTGGGCGACAACGAAAAACGAATTGAAGCGGCCCTCAAGGGCGCTTGTGAAAGAAGCCAGGTGGTCATTTCCACCGGCGGTTTAGGCCCGACCGTTGATGATCTCACCCGTAAAGTCGCCGCTAAAGTTGGTCAGAAAACCCTCGTCTATTACGAAAACATCGCCAAGACCATGGAAGCCAAGTTTTTTAAACTGGGTAAACCCTTTCCGCAATCCAATCTGAGCCAGGCTTTTATTCCGCAAGGCGCCACTATGATTCCCAATCCGGTGGGAACAGCTCCAGGTTTTATTTTGAAAGTTGGCAAAAGTCATATCATCACTCTGCCTGGTGTGCCGCGTGAAATGAAAGCTATGTTTGAAGAGACAGTGAAACCCTTTTTGAAAGGATTGGAGCCGACTTCTTACGTCATTAAGTCCCGGGTTTACCGTACGACGGGTATGTCCGAATCCCGCCTGAATGAAAAAATTAAAGACATCTTTGAAAGCTCGAAAAATCCGACCATTGGTGTGTTGGCCCATGTGGATGGGGTTGATGTCCGGTTAACGGCTAAGGCGACTACCGAAGATGAGGCGGATAAACTGATTGATGGTCTGGGTAAAATCCTTTTGACCCGTTTGCCGAACTACATATATGGTTTAGATAAAGACGGCATGGAAAACATTGTGGGTCAGATGTTGACGACCCGTCACATGACGCTGGCCACCGCGGAATCCTGCACGGGTGGGCTGATTGGTGAGCGAGTGACGAAGGTTTCGGGTTCTTCTAATTACTTTCTGCGGGGTTATGTGGTTTATAGCAACGAAGCCAAGATTGACATGTTGAAGGTGGATCCGAAGATCATTAAAAACAAAGGCGCTGTCAGCGCCGAGGTGGCGGAAGCCTTGGCGCTCAATGCCAGACTTCAAAGCAAAGCCTCCATCGCGCTTTCCACGACGGGCATTGCCGGACCCACGGGTGGTACGGATGAAAAACCGGTGGGATTGGTTTTTATTGGTTTGTCCGATGATCAGACGTTACATAGCTTTAAGTTTCAGTTTATAGGGGACAGGGAAGAAGTGCGGTTCAGGGCCAGCCAGGCGGCTTTGGATATTCTGCGCCGTCATTGTTTGGGTTTACCGCTGAACGATTAAAATGAAGTGGGGTAGTTGAAAGTGACGGTTTTTGGGCAGAAAGTAATAGTAAGACGTCAATTAAACGGAGGTCTCAGATGAAAAACTTGAAATGCTGGGCGCTGTTGGCGGTTCTTTTAATGACTTTGCCTTCTTTGGTGAAAGCGGCTGACAGTTCGCCTATCGCGGGCGGCGGCAACTTCGGTTTGGGTTTGGAATTAGGCGATCCGGGTGCGTGGGGTGCGTCGGGAAAAATCTGGATGGACAAAGATAACGCCTTTCAACCGGCCCTCAAACTGGGCTACGGAAACACACTTTTACAATTAGATTATCTTTATCACAATTACACCATTGCCCATCCCAAGAGCGGTTTGATGCCTCTTTATATCGGTTTCGGCGGCGACTTGGCGTTGCAAAACGTTGTGACAGTGGGTGCCAGAGGTGTGGCAGGTGTTTCTTATATGTTTGACCGTACGGATGTGCCGGTCGATATCTTTATTCAAGTGGCGCCCACTCTATGGTTTTACTCAGCGGGTACCCAATTTAACGTTTATGGTGAACTGGGCTCGCGTTACTACTTCTAACTGAAACGGGGAACGAGAATGGCTTTGAAAACTAAAACGGCTCAGCCTGACCTGATGATGTACGCGGCCAGCGAATACGACTCTAATCTTTATTACGCCGTGAAGTTTGTGGTGCCGGACCCATTCCCCTTTTTCCAAATTAAGGGCAAAAAGATCATTTTAATGAGCGACCTCGAATTGGGCCGCTCACAAAAGCAAGCCAAAGTCGACGAAGTGGTTTCTTACTCGGATATTCAAGTGAAAGCCCAGAAGTCTGGTATTGAAAAGCCCTCTGTGGCTGACGTGACGTCCTTTTTTCTCAAAAGCAAAGGCGTGAAGAAGGTTCAGGTTCCCTATAACTTTAACCTGGGTCTGGCGGATGCTTTGCGCCAGCGGGGCATAGAGGTGGAAAGCAAAGGGGACCCTTTCTTTCAGGAACGGGTTTATAAGAGCGCTGAAGAAGTGAAGATGATTACGCAGTCTTTGCGATACACCGAAGCGGCCATTCATAAAGCGGAAAACTTGCTGAAGAAATCAAAAATTGTCGGCAAAAAGATTGTTTACCAGGGCCAGACGGTCACCTCTGAACTGCTTAAAAAAGTGCTCAATGTGTCCATGATGGAAAACAACTGCATCGGCAGCCATACGATTGTGGCGAGCGGGGACCTGGGCACAGACCCCCATAACGAAGGCACTGGCACCGTTTGGGCGAATCAATCCATCATCATGGATGTGTTTCCCCGGTCAGGTGATACCTACTATTACGCCGACATAACCCGCACCTTTGTGAAGGGCAAGGCTTCGCCGGCTTTGAAAGCCCAGTATGAAGCGGTGAAGCGGGCGCAAGAAAAGGGAATCAAGATGGTGGCGCCGGGCGTGAATGGCCGGGCGGTTCACCAGGCCATTCAACAAGACATGGAAAGCCACGGCTACAAAACCGAACGTCGCAACGGCGTGATGGTGGGTTTCTTTCACGGCACGGGCCACGGACTGGGGTTGGATGTGCATGAAGCGCCCCGGGTTAATTCCTCCGAGCATATTTTGAAAGCGGGCGAAGTAGTGACGGTGGAGCCGGGTCTTTATTACCCGGGCGTGGGTGCGGTTCGGATTGAGGATCTTTTGGTAGTGACTCCTCGGGGCCACAAAAATCTAACGGTTTATCCGAAGAAACTCGAAATCGCGTAATGACTCCTTCGTCGTCTTACGATCAAGTTCATCAGGATTTTAAAAACTTTATCGGCAAGTTAGATATGAATTGGGACATGGTGGAGGGAGCTTTGCTCATCGCCCGCCAGCAATATCCCGATTTGGATGAGGTGAAGTACAAAGACCTGGTCGAAGTGATGGCCCGCCGAGCAGTTGAAAAGCTGTCGAAAGCTTCCACTAAACTTCAAAAAATATCCGCTCTCAATAGCTTTTTCTTTGATGAATTGGGCTTTCACGGCAATGCTGATGAATATTACGATCCCCGTAACAGCTATCTCTCGGATGTGTTGGAACGCAAAGAGGGAATTCCCATTACGCTTTCGATGATCTATCTGGTTCTAGGATGGAAGGCAGGTCTTCCATTGCACGGCATCAATTTTCCAGGTCACTTTTTAGTCGAGTGGCGCGAGTCCCCGGCGGATATGACGCAGAATGTCTTTATTGATGTATTTGGCGGCGGAAAGATTTTAAGTGTCGAAGATCTTCAGGAACGCCTTAACAAAAACATGGGAAGCCCTCAAAAGTTTGAGCCGGTGTTTCATCTACAATCCGCCGGTATCCGCGGAATTCTGCACCGGGCTTTGGGCAATTTAAAAGCCATTCACGCTTCTCAGGGCCAGGTGGAAAGGGCGCTTTGGGCGACCGAATGGATGCTCATGCTGAAATCCAATGATTGGAACAGCTTGAGAGATAAGGGTCTTTTTTCATATTCACTGGGGAACTACGAGCAGGCGGAAGAGTGTCTGGAAACCTATTTAGAAAAGACGGGAAAACCTGTGGATTACGCTCAGGTTTGGCAGGTGCTTTACGCCATGAAGTCCCGCAACAACATCAATTTAAATTAAAGAGTTTTTAAGTTACCGGCGTGACTTGCTCGACGTTTGGCTGAGGCATCATGTTTTTTAAAGCGCCCTTAGTCATGTCGTCGCTATCAAAAAGCCCCCAGACGACGTAAGACAAAGCGGTGAGGCCCAATCCCAGCATCATCAGTTTCATATCACCTGATTTTTTGCCCCGCATAAAGTAATAAGTTCCCAAAAGACCAATCACGAGTGACGCTAAAATTCGGGTGAAAAGCATGGGGCGGCTCCTACTTCTTTTTACTATCCGCTGAGAAATCCGTAAATTCCATCATACCCTCGATGACTTTTTTGGCAATGGGCGCGGCCACGTCTTTGCCCGTGCCGCCATTTTCAGCCAGAATGGCCATGGCGATTTTGGGGTTTTCGGCGGGGAAAAAGCAGATAAACCAGGCGTGGAAGTTAGGGTTGCGGCTGCCCGAAGTGCCGGTTTTACCCGCCACTTTGATGCCCTTCACGCGGGCCTTCACACCGATACCGCGCTCAACGTCGTTGACCATCATGGTCGTTAAGAACTGCGAGGTGGAACGGCTGATGGCGTTTTTGTAAACGACGGGTTTGTTTTCTTCCAAAGTAGTTCCGGTGATGTTGGTGAGCTTTTGCACCACATAGGGCGACATGATGACCCCGTCATCCGCGATGGCGGAGGCGATGAGGGCGGCGTTTAAAGGCGTGAGGCGGAAGTTGTTGCCCAAGCCCGTAGCGCTTTCAGCCAGTTCGTAGCGGGTCAGACCCAATTTGGGGGAAGTGCCCTGAGCCACGGGAATATTCATAGTTTTGGGAACGGAGTTAAAGCCAAAACGATTATCAAACTCGAAAAGAGTATCTTCACCCAGCGCGATACCCAAACGGCCATAGGCCACGTTACAGGAAGTATCGAAGGCTTCTTCTAAACTGCGGACGGCCTTGTGCTTTTCGTTGTCATAGAAGATCTGATTATCGATGTAGATGTAACCTTTGCAATAAAGCGGGAAAATGGCGGCCATGTTGAGGTTCTTCTCAACCGCTGCGGCGGAAGTCACAATCTTAATAATCGAACCTGGTTCATAAAGACCCTCAAAGGCGCGGTTCTTTAAAGGCGTATTCTTGTTGTAGGTGTAAGCGGACCATTGGTTGTGAACCTTTTCGGGGGTATAAGTCGGCTGAGAGATAGAACCCAAAATTTCGCCGGTGTGAGGGTCCAGCACCACAATGGCGCCCTTTTGCCAGCCCATGGCTTTGGAGATAACCCGTTGGATGCGGCTGTCGAGAGTCAGGTAAAGTTTGTTGCCGGGGAAGTATTTTTGATAAACCGATTCTAAACCCACGCTGCCGTGGTTATTGGTTTCGCTTTGATCCACATAGCCGATGATATGGGCAAATTCTTTACCCATGGGATAGCCTCGGGTTCCGTTCTTGCTCCATTGCAGGGCCAGGGGTACCCCGTTACGGTCATATATATAGTAGATTGAGCCGCGGTCTCTCTCGGAATGAGCTTCGTCCAACTGAGCCTGGGCATTTTTGTTTTTGGGGTCCAAGTGCAAAGCGGTTTCGTAATACTTAATAGCCTTCGGGGCCTGATCCAAAGCCCGTTCCACCGTGCCTAAAGAAACATAAATCTCAGCATTACCCGGCTGTAGTTCTAAAGCGTGCTGTAATTCCAACTCGGCTTCAGGGTATTTACCCATATCGATAAAAGCCTGGCCGGTCTTTTGGTGGTCAAATTTGTGGCTGAAGGTGAGGCCCATTTGAATGGATTGGTCGTAGAGCGTCTTGGCTTTGTCCAGGTTGCCGGCCTTCATTTCAATTAAGCCCAGGCCATCGACCGCCTTGGCGTCGCCGGGGGTGCGGTTGAGGACCTTGTTGAATTCCATGCGGGACAGTTCCAGATCGCCCGAATGCCAGTATTTGAGGCCCTTGAGGTAGTTGTATTGGTTCATCAAAACGGTCTTGGAGGTGACTAGCCCGCAAAACAGAATAATGACAATAAAAACCGTGCGAGTGGAAGGGAGTTTGGTTCTTCGCTTGTTGCGGCTTAAAGAAATGGGTTTAAATTTAGTGAACGGATCAATCGCTGGCATTTAGGGTTCGGCTCCTTGTTAACCCGAGCATTATTAGGGCAACGCTGTTGGAAATAAAGGGGAAAAAGGCAGAAAGGCCCGGCACAAGCGTTGCGCCAGGCCTCAAAAGGTACTATAAACGGAGCTCAGAGTTCCCTCAATTCGAGCAAAGTGATTTTCATGGAAATAGTTTTAATCGTTATCGGTTTACTGATTTTGGCGGGCATCGTTTATTTGATCGCGCGGAAGCCCGGCTCTATGGGCACGGAAATTCAAACCGGTTTGAGTAGTTTGTCTAAAGATCAGGAACGTCTTGAGAAAGTATTAAAAGATGAGATGGGCCGCAACCGCGAGGAAACTAGCGCCAGCGAAAGAGCCGCACGGGAAGAAATTCAACGCCAGCTTTTATCCCTTACTCAGCTCAATGAACAAAAACTAGAATCTGTCCGCCAAACTCTGGAAAAGCAGCTGCGCAACTTACAAGAGGACAACGGCCAAAAACTCGACCAGATGCGCTTGGTGGTAGATGAAAAACTTCAGGCCACTTTAGAAAAACGCTTGAGCGATTCTTTCCGCCAGGTCAGCGAACGTCTGGAACAAGTGCATCAGGGTCTGGGAGAGATGCAGTCCCTGGCGGCTAATGTGGGCGCTTTGCAAAGAACCTTGACCAATGTGAAAACCCGGGGAACCTGGGGTGAAGTTCAATTAGAAAGCCTTCTACAACAAATCCTCACTGTCGACCAGTTTGAGAAAAATGTGGTTACCAAACAGGGGAGTAAAGACCGTGTGGAATTCGCCATTAAGTTGCCGGGCCGCGAGGGTGAACAGGGTCAGCCAGTTTGGTTACCGATTGACGCCAAATTCCCGTTGGAAGATTACCAGCGTTTAACCGACGCTTTTGAAAAGGGTGACGCGGCTGGCGTAGAAGAGGCTTCTAAGAATTTAGTGAATCGGGTGAAAAACGAAGCGAAGACGATTAAAGAAAAGTATCTAGACCCGCCTAACACAACTGACTTTGCCATTTTATTTCTCCCTACCGAGGGGCTATACGCCGAGGTGCTGAGACAGCCCGGGCTTTTAGACCAGATGCAAAGGGAAAACCGCATTGTCATTACGGGCCCGACGACCCTGGCGGCGATCTTGAACAGTTTGCAAATTGGTTTTAGAACTTTGACGATCGAGAAACGGTCGAGCGAGGTTTGGAATTTACTGGGCGTGGTGAAGAAGGAGTTTGGTCAGTTCGCGGTGATTTTGGAAAAGACCCAGAAAAAACTGCAGGAAGCCAGCAACACCATGGATGACGCGGCCAAAAAGACCCGCACGATTGAGCAAAAGCTGAAGAAGGTTGAGGGGCTGCCTACGGCCGATGACGAGGAAATAAACGCTGAACTTCCGCTGGAATAGGGTTTCTAAAGCCCTTTTTCCTTTGTTTTCTTTATCCGCTCTATTTCTGATATATCCTTTCGGGTTACCTGTTTAAAATAACGCCGTCAAAGTTGGAATCCACCTTCGGGAGATGTCATGAAGCTCATTCAAAAAATGGCTGTGACTTTAGCTTTGTTTTTAATGTTATCCGGCTTGGCTTTCGCCAAACCGAATGGAGTGGTGAGCGGTTATTCGGCCATGTGGTTCGACGGAATCTATCCTATCGAAAGCTATAACTTTGATGCCTTTACCTACATCTGCCGCGCTTTTCTTATTCCCCGGGCTAACGGCGACATCAATGTGCCTGGCGGCTACTTTGATTCCGAGTTGGAAAAACAGGCTCATGCCCATGGCGTGAAGCTTTTGATGTCTTTGGGCGGTCAGGCGGAGAACGCTGACCATTGGTTGGGTATGGCCCGCAACGCGGATGCTGAAAAGCATTTCTTTGACGGCCTGGAAAAATTGGTAAACGACAACCACTATGACGGCGTGGACATTGATTGGGAACCTTCCGCTTTAACCGATCCGGACCAAGCGACTTACGCTCAGTTCATGCAAGACCTTCGCGCTCGTTTCCCCAAATGGACTATTACGACCGCTTTAACCGGCAGTGAGTGGTGGGCCAAGCATATTTCCTGGGATAAGGTGGCCGCTTCGGTGGATTACATCCATTTGATGGCTTATGACTTTTCGGGCAACTGGACTGGCCACTCGGGACATAACGCTAATCTCTATGACCCGAAAAACCCGGCGGTGGCGACAACGTTGAGTATTGAGGAGATGGTTAAAAGATTAGAGACCAAATACAAAGTGCCGGCAGAGAAGATTGTTTTAGGCGTTCCTTTTTATGGAACGGGTTTCTACACCAAACACATGGGTGACAAGTTTGTGGGTGACGCGGGTACGAGCAGTCACGAATTTCAATATTACGAAATACAAAGTTTGGTCAATAACAAAGACTTTAAAGGGTTTTGGGATGAGGGGGCGCAGGTACCTTATTTGGAACGCCAGGATAAAGATTTAACCATTTCTTATGATGACCCGAAGGCCATTCGTATTAAGTGCGACTTCGCCAAGAACAACCATTTGGCGGGAATCATGATTTGGAATATCGGCGCGGATGTGGCGGGAGACCGCACGCCGTTATTGGACGCGGTTGCCGATTCCTTTGGCGCGAAAATGATGGCGATGCCTGCCAGTGGTTTGGTGAAGACGATTCAGTCTTTCGACAGCAGTGTGAAAGACGTTTATAACAAGCTGGTGATGGCCCACGATAAGCTGATGGCGGCAGGGAAAAAGGACGAGGCTACCGCGGCCGATCCGGGACCGAGCCCTGATTTAACGGTGCCGACCAGCACCGACGCTGAAGTGCTGGGTAAGAAGCTTTTGGAGTTAACTGATTTGTTGGGCGTTTATAACTTAAAGCTCAGCGATTCACAGGCGGCCCTCAACGCCATCCCGGCGCCTGAAGTAGTGGGCATGGTTTTGAAACCCAAAAAGGGCAAGACCAGGCTTTTGGTTGATAACTTTGAAAAGGGAATCACGACCAATTTGCTTTTGGGCGAATGGATGACCGATTGCGATAAAAACAACCTGGGAACGACGCTCAATCCCGTGCCCTTTAAGCCGACAGCTGGCGGGCATAAGGGCTCGGCTAAGTTCGCGGCTCATATCTCCGGTCACTTTGGCAAGAGCGTGGCGCCCTGGCCCTATTCCGCTTTAACCTGCACGCTGGCCCCTGGCGGCAGCGCGGTGGACCTGGGCGGGTTTAAGAGCGTGGAGTTTTGGGTGAAGGGTGATGGAAAAGAGTACTCGTTTAATGTGGCCCGCGCCGCGGTGCAGGATTATTGCCAGTACCGTAAAGAGTTTAAAAGCTCGGTGACCTGGAGCAAGGTCTCCATTAAGCTCGCGGATTTGACCCAGCCTGCCTGGGGTAAACAGGTGCCGTTTAAGTTGAGCGACGTTCTTTATATTTCCTTTACGCCCGCGTCTAACTTTAGCGACGAGGATTACGACTTTTGGGTGGACGACGTCACCTTAGTGAAATAATCAGCTGACCAAATGAAGGCATGAGGGCTCCTTTTTTAGGGGGCCCTTTTGTTTTTGGATAACTTTTTAGGATATAATTTTCACATGAAATCTCTTCCCATTGTCCGCGTTGGTGTTATCGGATTAGGTCAAATCGCCGTCAAAGCCCATTTACCCGGATACAGCCAGGCTCCCGGCTGCCAGATCACCGCTATTCACTCCATGCGGGAACAGCACGCGAAAGATATCGCTAAACAATTCGGCGTGCCGCATATCTATAAAGACGCTGACCGTTTATTAGAGGCTAAAGATGTGGATGCGGTTTCTATTTGTACACCTAACTTCACTCACGCTGAGATTGCCATTAAGGCGCTCAAACACGGCAAGCACGTTCTGGTCGAAAAACCGATGGCGATCAATTCGGTCGAAGCGAAAGCTATGATTCAAACCGCAAAAAAGTACAAACGCATTTTAATGGTTCATCAAAATATGCGTTTTGACCCGGCAATCCGCACCGCGAAAAAACTTTTAGATAAGGGAATCATCGGCGACATTTTCGCGGTGAAGAGTTCCTTAACCCACAAAGGTCCTCAGGCCTGGAGCCAAAAGGCTAACTGGTTTTTTGATAAGAAAAAGTCCGGCGGCGGCGCTTTGATGGATTTGGGCCCCCATGTGTTTGACAGCCTTAGCTTTTTGCTGGGCGATGACGCGGTTTTGGTGGGAGCTGTGGCGGCGGATGGCCGCAAGGTGAAGCTGAGCGCGGGAATGGCGCCGGTTCAAACTGATGTGCACACCGCTTGTTTACTACGCTTTCGCAAGGGCGCCATCGGCATGATTAACGTGGGCTGGGCGGATAACGCTTATCACAACCGCTTTTATTTTTACGGCTCTAAGGGTGTGATGTCGATCAACCTGGGGAAGGGTGAACCGATCACCGTGGAATACCGAAACAAACCCCAGAGAGAATTTCCGGATCTGGATAAAGGCAGTTTTTCTCCGACGATTTACGAGAATTTTTTGGACTGTATTCGAAAGAAGAAAACTCCGATGGTTTCAGGTGAGGTGGGTCTTAAAACCATTGAATTGGTTGAAGCAGGCTACCGTTTTATCGCCAAATCGGCGCCGGACGTTTTTTAACTTTTCTTGAGTTGAGCCGGGTCGTCGTACCTTGACAGCTTTAGGCCTGATACCTACACTTCAGTTCGAAGAGAAAACTTAATTTTATGGAGGCAGTTATGGGCGCCGCGACACACACATCAGATAGCGAATTTCAAAAAGACGTATTGGATTCCAAAGTCCCCGTTTTGGTGGACTTTTGGGCGGAATGGTGCGGCCCCTGCAAAATGGTAGCCCCGGTTTTGGATGAATTGGCCAAGGAGTACGAAGGCAAGATTAAGATCGCCAAGGTCGATGTGGATCAAAACCAACAGGTGGCGGGCAGCTTTAATATCCGCAGTATCCCGACTTTGCTGTTCTTTAAGAATGGTCAAGTGGTTAAGCAGTTGATCGGCGCTCACCCGAAAGCCAAGCTGGTTAGCGAAATCCAAGAAGTTATTGGTTAATGTTGGCTTTTAGGTTTTTTATCTTTCTGTTCCTCTTTGTTGGGAGTTTGACGGGTCACGCGGCCTTTTCGGCTGGCGTGACTCCGGCTTCCGACCTTCCTCTGGTTTCCGGTTCTCAACTCCAAGAAAAATTAAATAAGGCGAAAACTCCGGTGGTTTTGGATTTTTGGGCTACCTGGTGCGCGCCTTGTAAAGTATACGGCCCCGTCGTAGCTGAAGTTTCTAAAGCCTATCAAGGCAAGATGGTTTTTTACCGGGTTGACGCGTCTGATTTTTCCAATGACAAGCTGGTTCAAAAATATTCTCTTCAATCCCTCCCTGTGGTTTTGGTTATTGTTAAAGGGAAAATAGTAGAACGCTGGGAAGGTGTTTTGAAAAAGACAGACCTTCAGAGCAAGTTGGATAAGGTGATGGTCCGTTACGGAAAACCCGCTTTGAAATAATCTTATTTAATACTTTCGGGCGCGATCCAGGTGTGGCCGGACGTATTAGGGTGGGCGCTGAAGAGACAGCGAAATAAAGCTTTTCTCATGCTGGCGTAATCACCCTTTTGAAAATAGGTTTCGGACTGTGCGGCGTACTTTTCCGTATTCTTCACGTAACTGGCGGGCATGGTGAAAGTGTAGGCTGGGTGCGGTTTGCCAATCTTTAAAATCATCACCTTGGCGGCTAGTTCGCCGTTCAAAAGTATTTCGTCGGCCTTTTTGGAATCCTTTAACCAATCATCCGAATCGAATCCAGCGTAGGTTTTTATGCTCTGCAAAGTTTTTTCATACTGAACTTTTGCGGTTTGGGGAGAATCGCCGGTCTTGGGGGCGAGGTCAAATAGGGCATCGATTTGTTTTTGGAAGCTGGCTTCTTCTTTTTGAACCAGGACGATGCCTTCAGGCGTGGTATCTTTTTGACCCTGATTTCGAATAACCCGGCCAGCCGCCATTTTTCTGAGCAATATCAATTTTGAGTGGTAAAAGGTGCAGGCCTGACACAGCGAGGGGATTAAGAGGGCTATCAGCCCTAAGCCTAAAAGACTGTTTTTTAGATTTATCGAAATAGCTTTCATGGATGCCTTGTTGGAAGAGGCTAGTAAACGACGTTTATTATATCGCTCCCGCTAAAATGCTGTAAGGTGATGCAGGGTCAATGGTTTTGGGCGAGTAATTCATTGACAGTTTTTCCCGAATTTACCTATACTGCCTCCGCTTTTAGCCCTATTTCCTTGTTTTTTGGGGAAACCGGCGGACCTACCTCCTAAGAAGAAAGGCGTTCAGTGACTTTCCAAAAGTGGATGGCTCTCATCGTTATCGTTTTAACCGGGTTATCAGTCCTGGTGATCTTGCCGTCGGACAATGACCGCAAAGAAAAGAAAGTAACCAGTCTGAAGCTGGGCTTGGATATCCAGGGCGGCTTGCACATGAACCTGGTGGTGGACCGAGACAAAATGCAGGGCAAAACTGAAGCCGAAATTTCGGAAGCGGCTGACCGCGCTTTGGAAATTCTGCGTAATCGTATCGACGGCTTGGGTGTGAGTGAGCCTGTTTTGGAACGCGAAGGCACCGACGGTATCGTGATTCAATTGCCCGGTTTGACTGATGTGAAGCACGCGCGCGACATTATCCTTTCGACGGCTCAATTAGAATTGCGTCTGGTTTCGACTCTTCATGAATCCGGCTACCTCAATAAAGACGGCAAGATTGATGTGAAGCGTTTGCCGGCTGGTATCGTTTATTTCCCGGGTAAAGAAAACCGCGACTATCTTTGCGAAAAGGTGCTCTTAACGGGTGAATCTTTGGTGGACGCTCATGTGGAAACAGATTCTTTAGGCCGTCCGCAAATCTCTTTCACGCTGAATCCTGAAGGCGGGAAGCAATTCGGTATCATCACGGGCGACAATATTCACCGCCAATTGGCGATCATCTTGGATGACAAAGTTTATTCCGCTCCAGAAATTCAAGGCCGTATCCCTGGCGGGCGCGGTGTGATTACGGGCAGCTTTACCGATATGGAAGCCGCTGATTTGGCTTTGATTCTCAAGGCTGGCGCTTTGCCCGCACCTTTAAAAGTAACTGGGCAGTTCCAAGTGGGTCCCAGCCTCGGCGCGGATTCTGTGAAAAAGGAAACTTTGGCCGCAATCTATGGCTTGCTCTTAGTGCTTCTCTTTATGGCGGTTTACTACCGTCTGTCCGGTGTGATTGCCAACGTAGGCTTGCTGGTGAACATGGTTTATCTGGTGGGTGCTTTGGCTTACTTGAAAGCGACCATTACCTTGCCGGGCATTGCCGGTATCATCTTGACCCTCGGTTTATCGGTTGACTCTAACGTTCTGATCTTTGAGCGCATTCGCGAAGAATTGAAGCTGGGCAAAACGGTCCGCGCAGCAATTCAAGCCGGTTACAATCGCGCGCTCGTAGCTATTATTGATACTCATGTGACGACTCTTATTTCCGCCGCTGTCTTGTTTCAATTCGGAACGGGTCCTATCAAGGGTTTTGCCGTGACGTTGAGCTTGGGTGTGGCGTTGAGCTTGTTTACCGCTGTGGTGATTACGAAAATGATTTTCGACGCCCGCAAAGAATACCAAGGACTGAGCATCTAGAAAGGCCGCATCATGTTTCAATGGTTTAATGAACCCAAAATTAATTTCATGGCGCCCCGCAGGCTGTTTCTGAGCTTGTCTGCCTTGGCTTGTTTGGCTGGCGTTTATGCCATCGTTCTTTTGTATCAAGGTAAAGCCAATCTGGGTACGGACTTCGGCGCAGGTGTTCAATTGCGCATGTCGGCTTCGAGCAATGTGGAAATCGACCAAATCCGCCAATCCTTAAAAGATCAGGGCTATGCTGACGCCCAGATTCAGCAAGTCAAAGAAGAGAACAACACGGGCTTCAAACTCATTATTAAGCTTAAACACAATGCGGATATGGCTGTCGGAAGCATTGGTGATGAGGTGCTGGGTTTCTTCAATAAGAAATTCCCTGACGCGAAGTTCACTTTGGATGGCAGCGACGAAGTAGGACCTGCGGTCTCTCAAAAATTGCGTGATGACGCTTTGAAAGCCTTTGTGCTTTCGATGCTGGGCATCTTGGTTTATATCGCTTTCCGTTTCGATTTTAAGTTTGGCGTGGCCGCGATCATCACCACTGTCCATGACATCTTGGTCATTTTAGCCATCATCATTTTGTCGGGCCGCGAATTTAACCTGCTTCAGGTAACGGCTTTGTTGACCCTGGCTGGCTACTCTTTGAATGACACAGTAGTGACCTTCGACCGTATTCGCGAAAACCTGAAGTTTTTAGTTAAGGATCATACCTTTACCAGCTTGGTGAATTTGAGCGTGAACGAAACCTTGAGCCGAACCATTAACACCAGCGGTACGGTTTTCTTGACCCTCATCCCCATCGAAAGAACGGAAAAGGAATCACCGCCCCATCTTTCACTCTTCATTTTATCGAAAAGTTCTTTGAGCTTTTTAAAGGCTTCTCTTTGTTTTTGGCGGTCATCCGTTAAAGGTCCAACCGTCATGAGGCCTTTTAACTTCAGGTGCGGCATCTGTGAAATGGCTTTAGCCGCCGCAAGAGCCGAGGCTGGATCAACACCCGACTTACTGGCCTCGCCCGAAGTGTTTACCTCTAAAAGAACGTCCTGGGTGTGCTCTACC
>Ga0206920_1030_pt2 | contig 50008 bp, 20 predicted proteins | sample Alteio_BWOrgHeat_65_FD_152934 | JGI IMG/M metagenome (GOLD analysis project Ga0206920, IMG submission 152934) | Enriched cells from forest soil in Barre Woods Harvard Forest LTER site, Petersham, Massachusetts, United States -... | ecosystem: Environmental > Terrestrial > Soil > Temperate forest >...
GGGTAGGCGGCACTGGTTGAGTGAAAGTAAACGTAGGCGTAAAAGACTTGGTCCAAGTGGCCGTGGCGGTCGCGGTGGGCACCAATGTTTTAGTAAAGGTGGGAGTCGGGGTAAAGGTCGCGGTAGGCGTATTCGTTACGGTATTGGTAAATGTCTTCGTGGCCGTCGCCGTAAAGCTATAAGTCGAAGTCGGCGTCGCGCTTTGGGTATAAGTGTTGGTCGCGGTTAAAGTAAAAGTTCTGGTAAAGGTTGGCAGCTGCTGGGTGGGTGACGAAGTATTAGTATTCGTCACCGTAGCTGTGGGTGAAAGGGTTTTGGTGGCGGTAAAACTGGCCGTACCCGTCGGTGTGAGTGTGTTGCTGACAGTCGCTGTCGGCGACAGGGTTCTCGTAGTGGAATAAGTCATGGTAGCCGTACCGGTCAGGGTAAAAGTCGCGGTCATGACGGCGGTCGCCGTTCCTGAGGACGTATTGGTCAAGGTGGCGCTGACCACAGCGGTCTGAGTCGCCGTAAAACTAGAGGTCGAAGTAGCGGTAGGCGGCGGCGTTAAGGTGAAAGTCGCCGACGAAGTTCCCGTAGGAGATGGCGTCGCGGTAAAAGACGGCGTCAAAGTCTTGGTAGAAGAAAGTGTCATCGTATTCGTCGCGGTCCCCGTGGGGGACGCGGTTGGCGGCGCTAATGTGGGAGTCATCGTCGGCGTGGACGAGAAAGAAGCGGTCGGCGTGCTGGAATTAGTGTTCGTCACCGTCGGACTCACCGTATTGGAAGGCGACGCGGTGAAGGTATAGGTTTGAGTCATGGTAGCGGTCATCGTCGCGGTTGCGGTTAGCGTGGGACTGGGCGTACGGCTCGGAGTTGAAGTGGAAGTCTTCGTGGGAGTAAAGGTCGCCGTGGCATTCACACAGCTGGCTTGATAAACATACTGCAGGTTATTGGCGCCGCCGGTGGCCGCCGTAAAGCCGTAATAAACACAGCTGTTTCCGCCAAACACCGAGTTCACCAGGTCACGGCTATAGGTCATCACGATATCGCCGTCGAAATAAAGCGTCATCACATGGCTGCTGGCATTCCAAACCACGTTGTAGGTATGTTCCGCTCCATTACAAATATTGGATGGAAAAACATAAGGACAAGTGCCGACCACATTTGAACAAGTGTTGGCTGTGGACCCGTTTTCCTCAGGCTGTAAAGTTCCGTTGCCGCCATAGGTCTCCGTCACAAAAGCCATCGAAGGGGTTATCGCGCCATTTCCCGAATAACCTTTGTTCCCTCCTCCATCCCCCTGGGCCGCCGTTCCCCGCGGGTCATTTTGAAGGACAAAGTCGATACCATCCGCTCCCGGACCGGCGCCAAAATAGTCTTTGAAAGTCATATTGAAACTTTGATTCAAGTTGATGCAGTTCTTGTTCCAAACACTGCCAGTCTCGGAGTTCACGGCGCCCGTCAAGGTAGCCGCCGCGCCTAAAGTGGCGCTCCCATTCCCCACCCAACTGGGGCAGAGAACGTAGGTGGGAGTGGCCGTGGGGGTCATGGGAGGCTGGGAGACAATCTGGATGGAATCCACTTCCGCGTTGGTGTCCACACTGCTGGTCCCGGTGAACTCAATGGTGATCAGCCCGCCGCTCGAAGGGAGAACGTTATTGAAAGTCTCATCGAGGGCCGTGTTCGCCCCCACCGTCTTATAAACATCCAGGTTCGACAGAACCTTGGTGCCATTGATCAGGACGTTCATAGTCCGGTCGCCGTTTCCAAAGTCACCCGAATAGGTTTCGGCGAATTTCAAAAGAACCTGATAGGTGCCCGCGGGAACATTGAAGCTATAGCTGAAATTGGAGCCATAACGTTGATTTTGATAGAGCGTTTGGTCCGTCGAACAGGGTAACGCGTTGGCGACCGTATTGGTCGAGGCTGTAGCCGCGGTGCCGCTCGAGAAATTTTGGTCAGCGGCCCAGACTTTGCCGTTGCAATCGGTGTGAGCGGGTCCGCCCGCTACAACCCTCCAAGTCGATTGAGTGACCGGCGTCGAGCATCCGCCAAAGGTCCTTTGAAGCATGTCAACGATCTGGTCCGCGGTCACCACCCTGACATTGGGGCCCAACTGGTTGATGGTTTGTTGAACGGCCCAAAGGGGGCTCCGCACTCCGCCCTGGCTGGTCCAGTCGTCCCAAGCGCCCACGCAGACGATGGAATAACTGTTCTGGTTCGTAAGCGCCGCCTGGGGCAGTGCGTTCAACTGGCCCGCCACGTAGGCCGGCAGGTTGGTGCTGGATCCGTTGTTGCCCAAAAGGTATTTTTCCGAAACGATGGGTTTGCAGCTGCTCCAAGCGATGGCCCCGTTGAGGCCCGAGTAATCCGGATAACGCTTATAGACCGCGCCTTGAACGTTGGGAAAGGTCATGAGGGGTGCGGCATCGGTAAGACTACCCCCTGTGTCATTGAGGACCCCTGGCACGGAGATACCGGAAGCCACCAAGGCGGCCTGGCCCTTGTTATACAAAGCGGTCAAGGCGGCGGGGTTCGGTTGATCAAAGGGATATTCATAGCCCGGTCCCCAAGCCCCGCCCACGAAGCCGTCATTGGGCGACGCGTTGTTGTAATAGTATTCCAGGACTAAGGGGGCCACTTGGGCCAGGTAAGGAGATATCTCCCAGGTCATCGGAAACTGACCCCTCAAGGGACTCCCAAACCAGGGCGCGGTTGCGGACCCGAAATCGCCCATGGCCCAGGCAAGGTTGTCGCCATCGGTCATCACGAAAGCCACATAGCTCACGTTGCTTTCAACACTGATGGTCGGCCGGGAAGGCTTGTGCAAGGGCTTGATGGGCGGCAGAAGGGAGAGGGCTTCAAAGTTCATAGCGTTGTCCGTGACTATGTTGCTGGCCCCCACATTGCTGAGGGCGCCGATGTCCACATGCTCGTCCCAGATATAACCGAACACATCGCACTGGGGCCCGAAGTATTGGCCGTAGGTCGTGTCCGGCGTAGGAGGCGCGAACCCGGCTTCGCTATAAAAGAAAGACTTATGGCCCACCCCATAATCCCGGCATCCTCCGATGTTTCCCGGGTTCTGGTCGACCATCATGCCCTTAACGAATTGCGAGGCGTAATTGGCGAAAGTCCAAGCGTCGTTTTGTCCATCCACATTCTGGACAATATTGACGCCGTAGGTGGCGGCCGTAGCCACCTGAGAGTCTTCAATGGCAATACATCCATTCAAACCACAAAGTGAAAAAGCCACATTGATGCTGGGAGTGTTGTTCGTGTATTGGATGCCGCCGTGTATGTAACTGGAGAATTGTTGGACCAATTGCCAGACCGAGGTCACCGTATGAAGGGTGGCCCCCTTCGCCTCCAACTCGCCCAAGATAGCGTTCTGAACCGTTTCACCCGACTCCCAGATCATGGTGGTACCGTTCGAGGAATTGACCAAACCCGCCAGAGAGGCTTCGACCGCCGCGTCATAACCGCTGTAATTGGAAGTGTTGATGACCCAGATGTCAGTCAAGGTGGCCGCATAGGCGGGTTTCGACCCGGCCGCACAAACTAACAGGAACCCCGCCAAGGCAAGGTTCAAGGTCAAACAACCTAAGGTCGAAAGACCTTTCGAAAGGTTCACTTTTCGAAAAAAAGAATTCACTACAGCTCCTAATATTTCTCCGGCCTTTCAGGGCCGGCTACGCCTTAACGAAGCACGAGTACTTTGTTTGTCCAATGTTGTCCATTCGCTTGAATGACAAAGTAATAAAGACCATCCGCCAGATTGATTCCCGCCTTATCCACTAACTGAAGGGTCGTGGTTTGACCCGTCATTTGTGGAATGTGAACCGTCTTCACCGCGCGGAACGCGATTGTATAAACATCGACCGTCACATTGACCGCGTCACTCATGGGCAGTTGCAAGTTCACTGTGGAGGAAGTCGCGGGATTGGGATAAACCACCGGCGAAGCCACCGCCAACGCCGGAGCCGGCGCCGAGCCGCAAGCGCCTAAATCTTTCCAAAGCGCCGGAACCACCGGCGGCATCCAATTAGGTTCAGAAGTGTGAGCCTGAATACATTGGTAAATCTCGCCGTTGTAATTGACCTTCTGGCCGGTGGAATAGGCCACAAAATTGCCATTCCAATTAGGCAGACCTGAACAGCCGCCCACCGTGGGGGTACTGGTGGGCGGTGCAGGTGTGGCGGTCGGAGACATCGTCCGAGTAAATGTATTTGTCGATGTCGACGTCCCCGTAGGGGAAGCGGTCGGCACCAGCGTGCGGGTAAAGGATGGCGTAGCCGTCAACGTATAGGTAGCGGTCGAAGTAACCGTAGGTGAATTGGTCCATGTGGAAGTCGGTGTGCGTGTCGCGGTGGGCGTAAAGCTATAAGTCGAGGTAGGCGTTGAAGTGCTCGTTCCCGTGTTAGTCGAGGTAAAGCTCGCCGTAAAGGTTGAAGTAGCCGTATTCGTGGCTGTGTTAGGGGGGGGGTCTTTGTGGCTGTGTTTTGAACTGTATTCGTAAAAGTAGCCGTGTTCGTTAATGACGGTGTTGAAGTAGGCGTAAAGCTATTCGTTACGGTGGCTGTGGGTGTAGTGCTGTGGGTGGAGGTCGCAGTTGACGTGTTCACTACCGTAGCTGTACCTGACGGCGTATTCGTTGGCGTAAAGCTAGAAGTAATCGTCGACGTAGTGGTAAAGGTGCCTGTCGGGGTTGAACTGTTGGTAGAAGTGGCGGTCGCCGTATTGGAATTCGTATAAGTCGCGGTCGGGCTAGCAGTACTCGTTTTTGTAGCGCTTGGGGTAAAGGTTGAGGTAAAGGCCGTAGTCGAAGTCGGGCTGGCGGAGAAAGTGCTGGTGGCAGTCGGCGAGCTGGTAAAAGTAGGGCTCGGGGTTGAACTAAAAGTTCTCGTCACAGTTTGAGTCGGCGTATAAGTCATGGTATTCGTCATCGTCGGTGTCGGCGTGCAAGTGAAGCCTTGTAAGGTATAAGCCAGTTGATAGACCAAGCCGCCGGGGCCCGGTGACCCGCCCGAACCAGCCACACCATTGATGAGCTGAATCGCGACTTGATTGCTTCCCGCCCTAAAATCTCCCGCCGGAATTGTAATCGAGGTACAGGACGCGTATACCACACTGGCGGCAGGCACATTATTCCCGTTCACCCAAATACTCACCGCGTTGTCAGCGGCCACGGATATTTGCGCGCCCGTCACCATGCTTCCCGCCGGCACATTAAACGTTTTTAAGTAGTAGCTGTATTCAATCGTGTTGGCCGCAGTCAATCCGCAAGCGTCCGCGTTGGCGCCGTTATTGTTGATGTAAATCCAATTGGGGGTCTTACCCGATCCCGCCACACTGCAGGGCGCGGCCCAGGCGCCATTCGGCGCCATTGTCGAAGCGTAATACCAATCCGAAACAGAAGCGCTGTTGTAGTTCGCGCCGTTCCAGGCATTGCCGCTGCCATCCGTCGGGGGCGCTGATGTGGGGGCCTGGCAGTTGTACCAAAGCTGGTTGCTGTTATCGCTCTGGGCGCAAACCACCGCGGTGGCACTGCAGACTAAAGCGGTCGGCACAGGCGTATTCGTCGGCGTCGGCTGCAGACAGCCGCTAGCGTAAGCGCACATCGTCCACCCGTAGCCAGTGAGTCCGCTGCTGGCCAGCGTAGTCGGCAGGCTGCTGTTATAGGTATAGGCACCCCACAGATATCCGCCCGCACAGCATCCGCTGGAGTACTGCCAGTTCACCGTTCCCGTAAAACTGCCGAACAGCCAATAATTACCGGCCGGGATCACCGTGGGCGTCACCACAAAACTATTCGCTCCCGGGTTCACATTCTGCGCGTTGCTTTGCGCTAAAAGCAGATTGGGTTTGCCGCCTTCATCGGAATAAAGCCCCACCACACCGTTACCCGAAGTACCGGAAGAGAAATAGAAATTGAGAGCCGTCACGGTCATGGGTTGGGACAGGCTGTAATAAGTACCGCCAATATTGCCGCCCGCGCCAGCCGAACCCGCGCTGGCTGTGGACGTGTTGCCCAAAGTCGAACTGGAGGTCGTGCAGGGCGGAACCGTAAAGGTTGGCGTAGGAACAGGCGCCAGGCAGCCGCTGGCGTAAATGCTCATATGCCACCCGTAACCCGTTAACGAACCGGTCACAGTGCCCGGCAAGCTGCCCGTATAGGTGTAGTTCTGCCATAACATTCCACCCGGGTCGCTGGTGAACTCAAAGTTCGCCGTTCCCGCGAAACTGGCCGTCAACCAATAGGATCCAACTGGGAGATAAATAGGCGCGAGGGTCGCCGTGTTCCATCCCGATACCAGACCGATATCATTGCTTTGCGCTAAAAGCGTTCCCGGCTTACCGGCGTTATCCGAATAAATTCCAACTACCCCGCTGCCCGAACTGCCCGATCCCAAATAAAGGCTGATCGAAGTCACCGTCATTCCCTGTGACAAAGTTGAAGAGCAGCAATTTAATATTCCCGCCTGGTTGTATCCCGTCGTTCCAGCGGCCGTATTGCCAAAGGTTCCGCCATTGCTGCAAGCCGGAGGCGGCTGCATCGTAATAGTGAAAGTAGAGGTTTGATTGCAGACACAGGAAGTGGTGTTGGTCACCACAAAGGTGTTCGTGCCAACTTGTAAGGGAATGTTATCAATCTCCCGGGAAGTTGCTGTAAAGCCGTTAGGTCCCGTCCAGCTCCAGGCTTCACCCGAATCCTGCGGTCCCAGATTGACATTAGCCGCGTAAGGCACGGTCGCGTTATTCGTGTTCTGCCACGAAGCACCGTTCACTTGTAGATAAGGCGTCACGCCTGGCAAAGAACAATTCGTTCCAATACCCGCCGCGATCTGGGTGGGCCAGTTAGTTCCCGGGCACCAGTACCAGTCCGGCCAGAAGAATCCGCCTGTCGCTCCTGAGGAAGACGCCCAGGTCGTAAACTGCGATTGGCTGGCGTAGTTGGTTTCCTCACCCGGCACCACATGCACGCCGTTGCCGTAAGCGGCGTTCCACTGGGCCGGATCATTTCCCGCGCCGCCCTGATAGCACTGCAGATAAATAATGTCGCAAATGCCGGAACCCAAATTATTTCTGAGTTGTACCCAAAAACCCTGATTCGTGTAAGGAACCTGGCTCAACTTTAGACCGATGCTGCCCAGCATCTGCCCCACCTGGGTGGCGGAATTGATATCGTAATTTCCCTCATCGTCGTCGTTAATCGCGTCCAGTCCAGGGCAGGCATTTTTCAAAGCTTGAAAATTGGTCTTAAGAATCCCATAGGCGCCCTGCGAGTTCACAATGCTCTGCATGTTTCCCCAGCTGCCGTCACCCCAACCGCCCACGCAAAGTTCATAGCGGGTAACCGAAGTCGGCGGCGTCTTGAGGTTGGTAACGTTCGCGCCCCAGTTAGCGTCCCCCATATAGATACCGTTATGGACTAAGGTCGTGCCGCCCGCGGTGATGTCGCCGTTAGATTGAACCGAAGCCGCGAACATGATGACGCTGTTCCAGCAAGAGGACTTGAGGTTCGCCACGGTGAAACAACCCGTGAAGGTGTAACCATCATTGCCATCCGAGGCATAAATCGCAGTGAAGGCAGAAAAAACGTTTTTAGGTGTGGCTGAAAAAAATAGGACGAGAAGAAACAACGCGCAAAGCTTGCGGAATTTTGGGTAGGGCGAGGAAAGAGAATATCGATTTAAGCTCTTGTTCAAAGAGTTTGCGGCAAAAAACATTTGTCATGCCCCGTTTCAATTCGTTCGCAAAAACGTTTTCAGACGATCGCGAACAATTGCACAAAAAAGCTCTGGTGACATAAAAATGTTAAAGGAATCAGGGTTTAAAACAAATTGACGGGATTGGCTATGACATGGATTGAATTGATCAGCGGGTAAAACGAAAACCATTCAAACGTTTGCAAAGACTTTCAACTACCTCAATACCAATACTTTATTCATCCACTTTTTACCATTCATCTGAACGACAAAGTAATAAAGGCCATTAGCCAGGCGCATGCCGCCTTTATCCGTCAACGACACCGTTAAAATATTCCCCGTTACCTGAGGCACCGCGATGTTCTTCACTTCTCTCATGGCGATGGTAAAAACTCCCACCTTCACATTGGCCGCGTTTGCGATCGGAAGCTGAATCGTCGTGGTATCAGACGTCGCTGGATTGGGATAAACCACCGGCGAGGTTGCCGTCGAAACACATGATCCGCGAGGTCCTAAATCTTTCCACAAAGCCTGCACCGCAGGCGGCATCCAATTTGGTTCCGAAGTATGTCCTTGAATACATTGATAAATTTCGCCGTTGTAATTCAGCTTTTGTCCTGCCGCATAGGCGACAAAAGCGCCATTCCAGTTAGGCAGACCCGAACAACCCTGCATGGTGGCTGTGCTGGTGGGCGGAATGGGTGTCACAGTAAAAGTCGGCGTATTTGTTCGTGTCGCGGTGGCGGTTCCTGTCGGAGATGCCGTAAAGGTATTAGTCGGCGGCACACGCTGAGTCGGCGTACTGCTATTGGTCCAGGTCGAGGTCGTGGAAGGAGTCGGTGTCACAGTAAAGCTGTAAGTAGAAGTGGGCGTAGCCGTACCAGTCGCCGTAGAAGTGGCTGTCTTTGTCGCCGTGGGACTATTGGTCGCTGTCGCGCTGGGCGTCAAGGTCGCGGTCAAAGTATTTAAAACGACCAGCGTGTTAGTTGGTGTTGCGGTAGCGGTTTTAGTCGAAGTATTCGCGGGAATAGTCGTCAATGTCGGCGTGCCGCTATAGGTGAATGTTGGGGTGAAGCTGGCGGTCGCGGAGGCCGTCGCTGTCATGGTGGCTGTCGAAGTCAGTACTGGCGTCGTCGTTCCCGTCGAAGTGTTGGTCGCGGTTGAGCTAGCGGCGGCTGTTGGCGTCAAAGTTTTCGTGGCCGTAAAGGTTAAAGTCGGCGTGGCACTGGCCGTCGCGGTGTTACTGGCCGTCAAAGTCGGCGTGAAAGAATTGGTACGGGTTGCCGTAGCACTCAAGGTATTGGTCGGCGTAGCGGTGTTAACAGCGGTCGTGGGCGTCAACGAAGCGGTCCTCGTTGGGGACGCTGTCGGCGTAAAAGTAGGCGTAGAAGGTTCTGAAATAATCTGGATCGCTTCCACCACAGGGTTCGGATCAATAGTAGAAACACCCGTAAACTGAATGGTAATCTTTCCGCCTGACGGCGCGATGTTATCAAAGACTTTGTCTATCGCCGTATTACCGCCCGCTGCCGCGTAAATATCAAAATTAGTGAGCGCCGCCGCTCCATTGACCGTCACATTAAAGACCCGGTCCCCTTTGGCGTAATCACCAGAATAAGTCTCGGCGAATTTGAGTGTCAGTTGGTAAGAACCGGCCGGCACATTAAACGAATAGCTAAAGCTGGTTCCATAACGCTGGCTGGCATAAAGTGTGGGATCGGTAGTTCCTCCCACCGTGCCCGTAGCCGTAGCCGCCGTACCACCCGTAAAGTTCGTATCGGCTACCCACAAATTACCTTTGGTATCCGTGTAGTTAGGTCCACCAGCATTCACCCGCCAGGTGGAAGCCACCACCGCGGTTGGAGTATAAGTCGCGGTTCCCGTCCAGGTTGGAGTCGCCGTAATGGTCGGCGTGTTGGTCGGCGCGCAGCCCAGAGAAGCCGCTTGATACATGGCAGTCAAAAGCGGCTGGGTAGATCCGTTGTAATCCTGGTCGGCTGACCAGGCAAAGACGCCCGCCACGCCAGCCGTATGCAAAACATAGTCTGTCTTGATACTCACCGACTGGCTGTCATCGTAGCTAATCACACTGGCCCCGCCGTTGTAAGTAATGTTGGGTGAATAAGAGGAAGCGTCCCAATTACGGGTCCAACCAGCCCCCACCAGCGGGGCGATCTGGGCATAAGTTAATGTGGAGGTAGTGCAATTCCCGCCGCAATTTTGATAAAGCGCTGCGGTGTTAAAACCATATCCGTAGAAAGGCAGACCATAATTGATCTTTGAAGCCGAAGCTCCATTTGAAATGTAGTAATTGACCGCCCACATCCCGCTGGCGGTGTGGCCAAAGCCCGGATCCTGAGAATCCTCCATCAAAGCCGCGTTATCGCCCGAGTGGGTCAACCAGCTGCCGTGATAGTCGTAACACATTAAATTAAAGAAACTCAGGTAGGTGTTGAGGGTACTTATATGTAGAAAGGTGGGGCTGTAGCTATCCGCCGAAAGGGCCGCCGTTAAAAGCCATTGGGGCGACGGCATAACCGCCCGGATGCCCGCCAATAGGTTATCGAATTGGTTCGAGGTGGCCGGCGTATTGGGATATTCCCAATCCAGATCCACCCCGTCAAAGTGATTAGCCTGGCAGTAGGCCAAAAGATTATTCGCGAAGGTATTAATTAGTCCTGCGGAAGCGGAAATAGTCCCGTAATTAGCGTTGACCCCGCTTCCCGCTCCTCCGCAAGAAAGCAGCACCTTCACTCCTGCGGCGTGAGCTGCCGCGATCATGGAAACCCCGTCGTAATGAACCCCATCCGACCCCATGTAATCGCCCGTCACCGTCAAAGTGCCGTCAGCATTGGGTGTAATAAAAGCGTAAGCGATATGGGTGATCTGGCTATAAGGAATGGAAGCGTAGTTATATGCCGGGCTGTTGTACTTGGACCAACTGGTGTAATAAATCATCACGTTTTTGCAGGGACCGGCGAAAACCAGCGAAGGCAGGAAAGCGGTTAGCCCTAAGACTAACGCCAAAAATAATTTGAATGGAGAATTCACGGGACGTTCAGTTCCCTTTATGGTTTTAAACACCTCGAGAGTTTAAATGTTGTGTGTAAAAGGAACACGGATGGGATTATCAAAGTCATGGACGAGATTAACTTCTTAACCGTTTAACCCGATCAAATTTTTATCGAAGCACTAGAACCTTCACCATCCACTTGCGGCCATTAGCGTGAATGACAAAGTAATAAAGCCCGTTAGCCAAATTCACGCCGCTCTTATCGATCAGCGGCACGACTAAAGTATTTCCAGCCACCTGCGCCACATTAATGGTTTGCACTTCTCTAAACGCCAGCGTGAATATCTGCACCTTCACATTCGCCGCGTTCATCATCGGCAATTGAATACTCACCGTCGTGCCCGTAGCCGGATTGGGATAAATCACCGCGTTTCCGGTGTTGGTCGGCGTCATCGTCACCGTTAAGGTCGGCGAAGCGGAAGCCGTACCCGTGTTCGTGGTGGTTGGCGTAGTCGTGACCGTTTTGGTTAAGGTCGCTGTATAAGTCGGCGTCCCCGTGGCAGTCATCGTCGGCGTAAAGGTTGGCGTCATGGTCTTAGTCATGGTGGGTGTCACCGTAAAAGTGAAGGTATTCGTCGGCGTATTCGTGACGGTCGCGGTACGGGTATAGGTAAAGGTCGCGGTCGCCGTATTGCTCGCGGTGTTGGTGGCGGTAGCCGTCGGCGTGCGGGTAGCGGTGTTCGTGGCGGTATTGGTGGAACTATGAGTGGCGGTAGAAGTAGCGGTGTTCGTCGCCGTCCGGGTAGCTGTCATCGTCGCCGTATTAGTGGCTGTTTGAGTGGAAGTATTGGAGGCTGTAGCTGTCGCGGTTTTGGTCGCCGTATTAGTGGACGTAATGGTCGGCGTATTGGTAAAGGTGCTGGTGATCAGGTTAGTCGGCGTACTGGTCGCCGTATTAGTTGTCGTATAAGTGGGCGTCAACGTGAAGGTCGATGTGGTGGTCGGCGTCGGTGTAAAAGTATTGCAGTTCGTTTGATAGAAGTATTGGAGATTATTCAACCCACCTGTGGACCCCGTAAATCCATAGTAAACGCAGGTGGTTCCGCCAAAAACATTGGCCACCAAATCCCGGTTATAAGTCATCACTACCGCGCCATCTACCGTGAGCGTCAGCACTTTGGCGGCGGCGTTCCAGGTGACGTTATAAGTGTGTTCCGCCCCATTATCGATACTGCTGCCAAAGACAAAGGGACAGGTGCCGGTCGCGAAACCGCAAGTACTGGTCGTCGAGCCATTCTCTTCCGGTTGAAGCGTTCCGTTAGAACAATAAGTCTCCGTGCAAAAGCCCACTGAGGGTGAAACCGCGGTGCCGCTGTTAGCGTTTGAATAACCCTTGTCGCTGCCGCCCCCGCCGATCGCCGCGGTGCCCCGGGCGTCTTTTTGTAGAACAAAGTTCATTCCATCAGCCCCACCGCAACCTGTGTTGGCGCCAAAATAAACTTTGAAGTTCAAATTAAAGTTAGAACTCAAGCTGATACAGTTGGCGTTCCAGGCCGAACCCGTTTGACCGTTCACAGCGCCCGTCAAAGTGACCGCCGCGCCTTGCGCCGCGTTTCCGTTCACGATCCACGAGGGACAATTAATCGTCGGAGTCATGGTAGGCGTGGAGGTAATCGTCGGCGTAAAAGTAATGGTGGGCGTGTTAGTAGGAGTGGTGGAGCCAATCACCGCGAAGGTGTTCGTCGGCGTGGCTGTGGGGAAACTGGAACAGATGGCCGAGGGATAAAGCTGGCTGGTCGGAATAATGCCGTAAGGCGTATTGGGGCTTTCCCACATCAGATAAGCCTGAGACCCGCCCGAACCCTGATAATAATCCATCTCAATTAAATACTTGGTTCCCGCCACCAGCGCGATGGGCGACGAGGACCAATTGGTCGGCCCTTCCCCAACCCATTCATTAATAATCTCAGTCGCTCCCGAAGGCGGCACCGTAATGTATAAACGAACGCCATCATCCGTGTTAGTAGTAAAGGTATAGTTCTCACTGAACTCGGGTTGAATATAGCCGGTGTACTTAATGGAAAAGTTTGTGTTTAACGTTCCACAACCCGGAACCACTAGACCTCCGGTGGGTAAAACCCAATCCACGCCCTGAACCAATTGAGTCACGCAGGCCGAACCCGTCAAACCGGTGTTGGTGTAATACTGCGCGCAAAGACCGGCACCGTTACCGATAAAAGCTCCCGTTCCCGGCGTCGGCGAAATGGTAGGTGTTGAAGTCGCCGTAAAAGTCGCGGTGGCCAACGAGCAAAGGTTTGAGGGGAAAAGTTGGCGGGTCGGTATTCTTTCCTTGGGCGTATCGGCGCTTTGCCATCTCAAAGCCGCCTGAGCCGGGCCCGAACCCTGGAAATAATCCATTTCAATAGCGTACTTTTGGCCCGCCACAAAGGCGAAAGGAACCACGCCAGACCATTCGGTCGCGCCCTCCCCAATCCACTCATTAATAATCGTGACCGGCAATCCAGTGGACGGGTTAGTAATGATGAAGCGGGCGCCGTCATCGGTATATGTATAGAAGGTATAAACTTCACTAAATTCGGCCTCAATAAAACCGGTCCACCGCACGGAGAAGTTGGTGTTCATGGTTCCGCAGCCCGCCACCGTAATGCCGTTGGTCGGCATAATAAAGTCGATGTAGGGATCAATTTGAGTGCCGCAGGCCGTGCCGGTCAAATTATTGTTGCTGTAGTACTGACCGCAAAGACCTGTTCCCGCGCCCAGTTCGGGGGTCGGCGAAATCGTGGGTGTCGGTGTGGGACCCGCCCCGCCCGACGACAGCGCGATTTTATAAGCGCCGCGGCCGCGGGTAAAAGCAAAGAGCGTATAAGTGGAAGGATCTACTTGAAAGGTATAGGTCGCCACCGCCGGGAAATCCGTATCCGCCGCCCAGGTAGAGCCGCCATCCAGCGAGACAAAAATGCCAAAGTCCGTTCCCACAAAAACACGGTTGGAGTTTAAAGGATCCACCAAAACCGTACGGCAGGGGCTGTTCGGAATCGCGTTAGAGCCCGATCCCTGGCTGGCACTCCAGGTAGCGCCGCCGTTAGTGCTCTTCCAGACCTGCGTCACATCGTAGTTCGAATAAGTCGCGAAGAGCGTTTGGGTATTTTCCGGGTCAAAACAGATACCCTCCACGTTCCCCCCCGCGACCGGCCGGGTGGAAGCCCAGGTCGTTCCCGTGCCCGCGGATAAAGCCGCGGTGTTGTAGTAGATATAGCCCGAACCATCGCCAGCGACGACGAAGTTACTATTAGAAGGCGCCACCGCGATGGCACTCATCGTGCCATTCAATTTGGCGCTGGCCTGGCTCCAGGCTCCGGCCTCATTAGTGGTGCGCCATAAATACTGAGCGCCCGTCCAAAGGTTTTGCGGCGTGTTAGGGTCCATGACGTAAACATTGATAAAGGGGAAATCACCTGAAGCTTCCGAAATACCGCTGGTCGCCCCGCTCCAGTTATTGCCGCCGTCAGTCGACTTACTGATGGAAAGGCCTGTGTATTCCTCGAACATAATGTTGGTGTTGGTAGGGTCCACCGCCACAAATCCGCCGTCACCACCGCCGATAAAACTCCAGCCGTTTACCCCGGTGCTGTCGTTGCCTCGCGAAGTACCGTTATCCTGCGCGCCGCCAAAATAAGTGGCTCCGCCCGGATAGATCGTCCCGTTATAAAACTGAGTTCCCAACCAGCCGCTGTTCAAAAAGCTGAACATGATGGAGCTGGAGGAAGTGCAATAGTTGGAAGTCGGGGTTCCCAGAGCATTGTCGGTTCTAAAAACGCCGCCGTCGGTGCCAAAGAACATCGTCTGGTTGTCGACCCCGTCATAAGCCGGGGAGAAAACAATAGCGTGCTGATCCGCGTGTAAATCTCTGGTCCATTCACCCGCCAACCGCCAGGTCGTACCGCCGTCATCTGAGCGGAATTGATCCACCCCGCCCGCCCAAACCACATTGGGATTTCTGGGATCCGCCGCGATCACATTACCGTACCATCCCTGCCCGCTGCCCGTCGTTGCGGGATTGCTGCACATGTCGTTGGCGTAAGAGAGCAGCCAGTCACTCATGCCGTTATTCACGTTGCTGCGGTTATCAACTTTGATGTTCCAGGTGTGACCGCCGTCGGTGGATTGGTAAAAACAATGGACGTTCCAACCATGGCCCGGATCCGCCGCCAAAGCGTACATGTACTGTTGATTGGAAGCCGAGATATCGATAGTGGTCAAACCTAAAGTGGAACCCGCCGTCCCTTCGTCGGACAAGACCTTCGTCCAGGTGCCGCTTCCGCCCGCGTCGGTATTTAAATAGAGATAGCCCGCCCAGGAACCAAAGGAAGCCAAAATGTAATCGGTGGTTTGGTCAGTACGGATACGGATGTCGTTACAACTGTCGCCAGCGGGGTCGTCATAAAGCGGCGCCCAGGTACTACCGCCATCATTGGTTACCCAGATACCCGTATTAGTCGCGGCATAAACCCGCAAGTGATTGTGCGGACTGCAAACCATGCGGCTCACCGATTGGAAATCTGAGGTGGAGGTATTGGTCAAAAGATTCCAGGTCGCGCCCGCGTCGGTGGTTTTAAAAATACCGATGCCCTGCACATCCTCGCCCGTACCAGCGTAAAGCGTGTTGGGGTCTGTCGGATCCATCATCAAAGATCCAATACCCAAATCCATCATAAGTCCGGTGGCAGTCCAATTAACGCCGTCGAGAGTTTTAAAAATTCCGCCCGTGGCCGCGCCGGCGTACATAATCCGGGTGTCCAGAGGGTTAATGACAATACAGCGGGTTCTCCCGCCCACGTTGCCCGGGCCCAGTGATTGCCAGTTGCCGTTAGAAGAAATAGGCGGGCCTGACAGCGGCTGCGGCGCGGAACCGCCGCGAGTAGTCACCCCCGTCGGAGGCGGAGCATCTTCCGGAACCAGATACTCATTTCCCTCAGCGCCCGTTGGCGAACCATTTAAGGACGGCAGTAATTCACGTTTGGACAAATGATAACGGCGCATTTGCCGGACATGCTTTTGGGCGTCTAAAAACCTTTTGTTAGGTAAGGAACTTTGACCGGGAGGAAGAATTTTTCTTAAATAATCCTCGCGGCGCTTACGAATCTTATCCGGACCGTCTTCATGGTCGCCCGTGTCCACCCAATAGCCATTCGGCATTTTTCTGGGCGGCGTATGCGTTTCGTCTTCGCCGTCATCCGGATCGTTGAAAAAGCTAAAAGCACGGGCTTCGCTCTTCATAGACAAGAGCAAGACCGCCAAAAGCAGAATCATTAAAATGGGTTTTGAAAATCGGCTTTTGTTAATAGCTTTCCCCTTCAATGATCGACAAAAACGTTTTAAGCTTTTTACAATCAGCAGAATACTTACACGGATTATAGATTTTTCTTCTATCAACATCTCGGACACAACTATGCGATTCATGGAGAATATTGATGACTCTAAAATAGATTTTTTTGAGAGAAAAGACTAAGAAAATACGGTCGAATTGGGAAAAACGCTTACCAAAACTCAATTCAAACGTTTTAACCAGAAGCCTATTTAAAGTCTGACCCTATTTTGTCGGTCAGCATCAAGGCCTCGCGTCAGCGCAAAACCAAAACCTTCACAAATTGCTGATGAACCATATTCTCATTCCCATCAAACACCTGAACTGAAGCGACATAAATACCACTGGCCATCCCCGTGGCGTTCCAAGAAATCATTGGAGTTCCGGATGAACTAACAAGAACTGCCGCCAGCTCCCCCGTCACTGTGAAAACTTTGACTTGAAGTGATGTCGAGTTGGCGACTTTCGATCCATCAAAGATCGTCGTACTGATACCTTTATTGATCAGCAGTTCATTCGGGCGCGCCACTACCACACCCTCGGTACCGCTTCCCGCCATCACCAGAATTTCTCGTTTGATGTCCGATACCCCGCCCTGTCCATTAGTCCAATGAACTTCGATCGCGTACTGGCCCGGAGTCACCATCATTCCCGTGTCATTCATCCCATTCCACAACAAGGTGACCGTGGCGGAGCTGGAGGTCATGACTAAAATTTGAACATTGGGTGAACCAGCAGCGGTTGAGATTCCGGGGCGGAATACATTGGCGCTTAAATTCATGCTGGTCATTTGGGAGTCGTTGGAATCCTGCACTTCTTGATATAAATTTCGAACTAACTCACCTGCTGAATTAAAAACATTAACTGAAGCGGTCGATATCCCGCGATTCACCATTACTTTTTGCGACACACTGGTCACTACCCCATTGGGGCCCGCGCTATCCAATTGAATCCGGTAATCTCCATTGCTCACCGGGCTCCCGTTGTTATTGGTTCCATCCCAGGTGCCGATTAAAACACCTTCATAGTAAATTTGAATCGTGCCGCCTGGACCCGTAAGCGATGTAATCGTATTTGAAGGCATGGAAATATTGTTCACAGGCTGTGCGAACCGTTTTAACAATATGGTTTTCACCACCTCCCCGGCGGAGTTATACACGTTAACGCTTACCGCAAACTGTCCCACAGGCGTCGGCGTAAAGCTGGGAGTATAAGTCGGGGTTATGGTCGGCGTGCTGGTCGAACTCGGCGTTCTCGTTGGGGTGGATGTGCTGGTATTCGTATCAGTTCTGGTAAAAGTGTTTGTCGGGGTCGACGTATCCGTCATGCTGGGCGTGGATGAAAAGGTAAAAGTGGGCGTCGAGGTGCGGGTATAGGTAAAAGTGCCGGTGGAGGTTGGCGAAGCCGTATTCGTCAATGTATTCGTGTTCGTGGCGGTGTTCATCAGCGTATTCGTGAAAGTCGCGGTGGAGGTGGATGTAAAGGTACTCGTTGACGTATTCGTGTGGGTCGCGGTGTTCATCAGCGTATTGGTAAAAGTAGCCGTCAAAGTGACTGTGGCCGTGTTGGTGAATGTATTCGTATTCGTCGCGCTATTCATCAACGTATTGGTAAAAGTCGCCGTTGGAGTGGCGGTAAAGCTATTGGTCGGGGTGGAGGTATCGGTTGAAGTGTCAGTCGCAGACCATGTGGGTGTCGCCGTATTAGTCGCGGTGGCCGTGGCCGTAGGGGTTGGCGTAAAACTATTGGTCGGGGTACGCGTAAAAGTGTTGGTCACCGTATTGGTCATGGTCGATGTTGGCGTTGTACAGGCCGCGCCGCCCTCAATCTCAATGAGCTCAGACGAGTAGGGTTCGGCGTAACTGGCGCTATAGCTGAGACTATAGGCGCCAGGGCTCAGCACCGTCTTATAGTCTCCAAATATCTGATAAAAACTTCCATAGGTGGCTCCCGTGGTTTGATAAATAGAGGTCTGGCCCCCGCCCGGCGAAAAGGTGGTGCCATATTGAACGGCGATAAAATCCTCAACCACACTGTTGGTGCCTATCGTGGTGACGCTGTCGTTAAAACTGCCGGGACTGCCCGCGTTCGTGGTGAACTGGGTCGATCCAATGGGACTGGCCTGATTGACCCCCTGATAAACCATCGCCGCCATCGTCCAGTTTTCATTGGGCGTTGAGGCAAAATTAACGTTCAGGTTATAGCTGGCGCCGGTGGAAGGCAGTTTAAGAATCCAGGTTTCCATCTGCCCGCCCTGCTGATCCACATTCGTCATGATCTGAGTTAAGGCCGAACCGTTATAAGTGATCGAGCTAATGGCCGGGCTGGCGTTTTGATTGGACACTCGAACGACCAGCAGTTCGTTGGGCAGGTACGGAATCGTCATGGGATAACTGTTAGAGGCTGTGGACAAATAACCTTCCTGTAAAAAGGGTGTGCCAACGATAGTTGGCGGCCCGCAGCCCAGCGGATAAGGTGTAAATGTAATCGTAGGCGTAAAAGTAGGACCCTCCGGTGTGAAAGTCGGTGACTGGGTACCGCAAAAAGTAGGCGTGACTTGCGGCGGCACCAGCGAACCCGGCGTCGGAGAAGGGCCGCAGGAAATCAAGTTCACATCCACCCCATTCACCGTGCCGCTGACCAAAGCGGCCTGCTGGGCATTGGTGCCCCCTCCATCCGAAGCGGTAAAACCGTAATAAACCAGGCCGCCAGTGGGGCTGCTAAAAATAGTCGAAAGATAATTGGATGGCAGTGTCCAAACCGCTTGAGTGCTGGGAACAAAACCGGGAGTCGTGGTAATCACTGTTATCTGATATGTACTCGGATTCCACTGCACCTCAAAGGTGTAATTCAAACCAATCGGCACCTGGCCATAGGCCGAACTGATCGGCGGCCTGCCGCAAAAAGTCCCCGAATAGTTAATCAGTCCCGTTCCGTCACTGGTCCAAGTACCAATGGTGCAGCCGTTAGGCCCCGCGTCCTGGGCATTTCCATCAGTCTCAATGCCCAGACTGTTCCAGGGAGGATCGTTGAGGGGGGCTCCTGTATTGGTGTAGGTGTCCAGAATCACCCCAAGCGATTCTGATATATTCCCACCAGAGTACCCATGATTCCCAGAATTACCGCCGACAATTCCTGTGGTGCCATTGGCTTGAAGCACAAAGGCCATACCATCCGCACCGCACTGCTGCTGGTTGGTTCCGAAGTTAACCATCCAGGTCAGGTCAAAGGGCTGGGCAATATTGATAGCGCAAGGATTCCACATGGCGCCAGCCTGAGCTGTCGTGTTGGCGGTTAATTGCACCACACCCGCCGTCGTCTCAGAGGCCGCGTTACCCACCAGCACCCAGGGCACATTGATATAGGCCCGGCCTACGGCCGGCACCGCCGCGAAGAGCGCGGCTATCAAAACAATTTTAAACTTGGCGAAGCGCATCACTTTTTACCTCACAAAACAAATCGGCCTCGCCTAACGCAAAATCATCAGCTTGTCGATGGTGCGGCTTCCCTCGGTTTCGACTACCACGTAATAGAGGCCGTTGGCCAGCTGCAGGCCGCCGTGGTCTAACAAACTCACCGACACAAAACCAGAAGCGCCGCTAAAAGACTCGCTCTGCACCTTGCGGAAAGCCGTAGTGAAAATCGACACACTCACCCTGCCCGCGGATAAAGGAACTGACACCCGCACCGGCCCGGGACCGGTCACTGGATTGGGATAAAGCACCACCGGAATCCGTGTCGCCGTGGCGGTAAAAGTCCAGGTCGGTGTCACCGTCGGGGTGCGGCTAAAGGTAGGCGTCAAAGTGGCTGTGGTGGAGAAAGTAGGCGTGGGACTAAAAGTCGGCGTAAAGCTGTTGGTAAACACCGGAGTGGGCGTGAAGGAAAAAGTCGCGGTCGCCGTGGGGGACCAAGTAGGAGTGGCGGAAAAAGTAGACGAAAAGGTCGCCGTGGCCGTCCCGGTGAAAGTTCGGGTGAAAGTCAAAGTGGTTGTGGGCGAAAAGGTTGGAGTTCCCGTAAAAGAAGGCGTCGCCGTCATGGCCAGAGTTCGGGTGGGCGTGAAGGTGGAGGTTGAAGTCAAAGTCAGCGTCGCTGAGGCCGTGGCGGTTCGAGTAGGAGTCAGAGCCGTTGTCGCCGTCCCCGTCGGGGTGAGGCTGAAAGTCATGGTGGACTGAACCGTAGCCGTGTTCGTTGGAGAGAAGGTAAAGGTCGAGGTCCCTGTCAAAACCGCAGTAGCGGTCGGAGTTCCGGTAAAAACGGGAGTAGCGGTGTGGGTTTGAGTGGCGGTCGGAGTCAAGCTGGCCGTCAAGGTCGCGGTAGGAGAAGCCGTGCGGGTCGCCGTAAAGGTCTGGGTCGGAGTCGAGCTGGGCGTAGCGCTATAAGTGGCCGTCGGTGTTTTGGTGGCCGTGTTAACAGGCGTATTGGTGGGCGTGCCGGGAACGCAGGTGAGTTGGGCCTGAGAGTGGCGGATGTCGTTCATAAAATAGTCCGGCGGCTGCCATTGGCCGTTGACGTAATAATCATAATTGCGGTTAATCCCCGTTCCCTCGCCCAAATCGTTCCAGGTGGCGAGGGTTAAAAAAGTATCGTTGGTGGTGCGGCTCAAGATGGATTGAAGCAGACTGTCGTTTTTAATGAGAGTGGTTCCCTCACAGGTGGGGTTGGCGATGGCGGTTGATCCATTGTCCCGCTGGGTCGGGTCCCACTTGACCATGGCCAGGTCCGCCGTAATGCCGCCGTTGGTATAAGTGCTCAGGTTCGTCGCGGGTACATAGGGGCTCGAGAGCGTATTCCAGACAAATTGGTTATCCGCGACTGTGGCTGACCCATAGGAAAAACCGATGTCGATCACCACATAAGGAGTCACCCCGAAGGCCGTTTGAAAATCGTTCTTGAGCAGTTGGATAATGGTGGCCACCGTGGGCTGGCTGCTGCCGTCAATGTAGAGGGTGCCGCCGTAATAAACCGTAATCAGCGGATGGCCGTTCACCTCATACCAATATTGCGAAGGGATGCGGCTGAAAAAAGGCTGCCACTTGTCCTGGAAAATCTCATTGGCCGCGGCGGTCACTCCGGCGGCGGACAGATTTTCGGGGCCGCTGCTGATGCTCCAGGGCCCGGCGTTCCAGGGCGCGAAATTAAAATCCGCCGGATTATTCCAACCCGAAGTGTCATCGAACATCCCGATCTTGACCTGGGCGGTCACGCCCATGGAGTTGATCGTGCCTAAGGCTGAGGCCAGGTTATCGATGGAACCGTTAGTGATGTCCGGGCCGTAACAGTTGGGCAGCAGATAGGAGAGACCCGCGTAACGCGCGTCCATGAGTTCCCGGTACCAAAAACCCGCGTCGCTTGAGCTGGTGTAATAACCCGTGGAGTTCGCGCCATAAGCCAGCAGCGTCGAGGGACCGCTCATCCCTTCCACGTGGGTATCGGCCCAGTCCATCGAGCAATTGGTGCCGCCCGGGCAGCTAAAGAAGAACATACAAACCGCGCCCACATCCCTCGCGACACTTTTACAGGGAGGATTTAAAAACGGAGGCTCACTTTGCCACGGTTCGGAATAGATTTTCGGAAGGGATTTTCCCGCTCCGCTCATAAAAGTATTAATCACATCGATACGTCGCCAGTAAGGAAGAGTCATTAGATTATTGACCTGCGTATTGACCGTTCCAGCGGAAGGAGCGGAGCCATAAGCTTGCCAGTAGGCTTCGGTCACGAAAGTCGCCGCGGAGTTTCCCAGATTCACATCGACCGCGGTGGTTGCCGCCGCGTAAGGACCGGCGAACTCAGGATTCTGGGTGAACGCGACATCGGACCCGCAACCGCATTGGGCGTAAAGCGCCGTTGAGAACCCGAAAAAAACCAGCGCGGCAGTCAGGCCTCGGCTGTATTTTTTGACCCGCATGAAAACGTTATGATCTGAAATCATCAAAGAATCCCTTTTCCCGGCATCCTTCAAGACGCCCTATGACTAGGTCTCCGGGCGAATGGGATTTATTCCACGGAAAGTAAAAGGGGCTGAGACAGCGAGAGATTTAAAATCGAAAGAGTGCGGTGATGCAGGAAGGAAACGGTTTACCTAAGGTTGGGCGCTTCGATAACTTTCCACCCATTTTTTAAGATCGGCGTTGTCTGGACTCAGGCGCAGAACCTGGTCAAAGCACTGAATGGCCGAATCCTTCTGGCGGGACTGGTAATAGAGATAGCCCAGTTTCCACCAAAACCGCGCGTTTTGAGGATCGCTTTTAATGTTTTGCAAAGCCTCCTGAATTTGCGCGTCCAGTTGAGAGGTATTTAAAGAGCCTCTAGCCTCGTCCGCCGGAATTTTAAATTTCATCTGAACGAGGGATTTCGAATCGGCGGCCACCGGCGCCGGAGTGGGCGCGGGCGCCTGAACAATAACTTTTTGAATGATGGTCACCGGAACCTGAACCACCTGAGGTTGGGGCGCGGGAAAATCGTAAGATAAGCTCAAATGGTTGGCCACACCGAAACTGCCATAGGGAACAAAAGCGTAATCGAGCGTACAGGCGCCCCAACGCACCCCCGCTCCGGCGGAAAGAGCGGTCCCGCCTCCGGTGATCTGCCCATTGAAAGGAAGTTCGTAGCCGCCCCGTAACATGAAAGCATGATCCAGATTACCTTCCACGCCCCATTGCAGAAGGCTGACGCCCTGCGGCTGCCAGTTGCCTTGCATGGTCAAAAGAAGCCCCAGGTTTTTTGCCGCCTTTGTCCGCCAGGCACCTCCCAACTGGAGACTTTGCGCCAGACTGTATCCGACCACATTGGTGCCCAGGTTAGAGTAGGCGGCGCCCAGTTGGAAATTTTCACCGGGAATCCACAAAAGCCCCGCTCGGGCTGCGAAATCGTAATAAAGACTATCCACGATTTTTTGTTGAACGCCCTGAAAGGCCAAACCGACAGAAAAATTCTTAGCTAATTCTTTTCCCCAACCCAAATTGAGCCCCACATCGCTATCGTTAAAAGAACCCTGTGAGTTTCCATTGTCATCCCTTAAGTCTAGCGTGCCCCAGTTGACATAATTAATCGCGAAGGCCAGCCCGCCCAGGCTCTGAGCGGGAAAGGCGTAAACCAGTGTTTCCTGAAAAGTACCGGCGAGATAACTGTCATGGTGCAGAGCCAACTGCGGGTTGGAAAGACCGGTAAGACCAGCGGGATTCCAAAAAAAGACCGAGGGGTCATCGGACACCGCCACATAGGCGGAACCCATCCCAAAGGCTCGGGCCGAGGCCCCGGCATTTTCCAGATTTTCAGAAGTTCCGGCAGAAGTTTGAATCGTGGTTTGGGCCATGCCCATCCCCGCCGCCATAAAGAAAATCAAACTCCAGAGCCTGACGGAACGGGGTTTCATCACTTTTTAACCGCCAAAACCTCGGGGGCGAACTGGTCTTTGCCGCCCGAGCTGTATTGAAGGATCACTTGATAAAAATAATGGCCCGGCGCGAAAGATTGGATATTCAGAGTGCTTTCCTGAACTCCCGCGCCCTTGGCGTCATTGATCTGGGCTACCACATTCCCCGCGTCATTCAAAACCACAATCTGGGCCTGCCCTGCCGAGGCCATCTGGTAAACAAAGCGCACCGTCGGGCCGCTGGAAGGATTGGAATAAACATAAGGTTTTGGCCCAGGTGCCGGCGGGGTGGGCGTAGGTGTTAAGTACCCAGCCGGTGTATAAGTCGGCGAGGGTGTGCCGCAGAGAATCAGGGTCGTGGAGGGCGCGGCCAATGACCCGGGAGTGGGAGAAGGAGCGCAGGTGATGGAGTTCACACTCACTCCATTGACTGTTCCCCCGGTCAAAGAAGCCTGCTGGGCATTCTGAGAGTTGCCCGTCGAGGCGGTAAAACCGTAATAGACCAAATTGCCCGCGGGGCTGTTGAAGATCGCCGACAGATAATTAGAAGGCAGTGTCCAAACCGCCTGAGTGCTGGGAGAAGAGCCGGGAGTGGTGGTAATGATCGTCATCTGATAAGTGCCGGGATTCCACTGCGCCTCAAAGGTATAGTTCATCCCGTTCGGTACCTGGGGATAAACCGTACTAATGGGAGGCCGCCCGCAAAAGGGACCGGTGTAAGTGATTTGCCCCGTGCCATTACTGGTCCACCCGCCGTAAGTACAGCCCGTCGGCCCCGCATCCTGATCGACTCCATTGGTCTCAATCCCCAGACTGCTCCAGGGAGGATCGTTCAGCACTCCCCCCGCGTTAGTGAAGGTATCGAGAATGACAGCCAGCGAGTTGGTGATATTGCCGTTGCTATAACCATGTTCCCCGTTGTCAGCGCCGATAATGCCCGTAGTGCCGTCGGGTTGAAGCACGAAGGCCATACCGTCAGAGCCGCAGGGCTGTGGATTAGTTCCGAAGTTGATGGTCCAGATCAGGTCGAAGGGTTGGGTGATGTTAATCGCGCAGGGATTCCACATGGCGCCCGTCAGATGGGTGCTGTTAGCGGTTAATTCAACGACGCCTGCGGTGGTCTCCGATGCGGCGGTACCTACCAAAATCCAGGGCACATTAACTTGCGCCCGGCCCGGGGCCGGAGCAAGAAGGGCTAGCAGGACGGCGAACCCAAGCCATAGGAACTGACGAGCGCCACGAGGCCCTCTCAAGCAAGCCATTGCACACTCCGAAGGAGAAAAAATCACGGGACTATTCTAACACCTGAAAGAATCAGGCGATTATTTCAAAAGGAGACGAACTGGTTTGGACAATCGACGGGAACCCTTTTGGACCTCGATGGTGTAATTGCCGCCAGCCGCGGGTTTTCCGTTTTCCAATAAACCATCCCATCTAAAGGACCATTTGCCCGGATCCAAGACCCCGGTATAAAGGACGCGGATTTCCCGACCGGAATGATCTAAAACCCGGACAGTGACCAGGGCCACCTGAGGTGTCTCCACCAAAATGCCCAGCGCGTCCCCTTCCTGTTCAGAAACCGCGCGGCTCGGAAGTATTTTTGAGGCGGTGATTTTTGGAACAATCGCCTTCGGTAAGGCAACCACCGGTTTTATCGTCATGGAAGGAATCACTTTTGGAGGAATTACTTCCGTCACCGGGCGCGGCCAGAGACGCCAAATAACGACAGCGCTTCCCAGCGCAACAAGGGCTAAAAGTAATTTCAATCCCGTTCCCATTCCCCCGACATGGGGAATCTGGATGGTTTTACCGGGCCATTGATGGGCCGGCTGGCCGGTGGCGAGATAAGCTTCTTCCGCGAGGACATTAAATTCGGAAGCCGCCTCGGTAGATTGAAGGAGTAATTTCTCCAGAGCCTCTTCATCGGCGCCGGTCAAATCCTCGTTAAAAAATTTCTCAACCAGATGGATCACAGCATTTGCTCCTTTGAGCTGCGCGAAACCAATACTTTTAACGCTTCCTTACAACGGGCAATACGGGACATCACGGTTCCCATGGGAATCTTGAGCGCTTTCCCGATGGCGGCATAGCTTTGTTCCTCTTTACCGCGCATTTCCAGAATGCGCCGGCAATCCTCGCTGATTTTTCTCAAGCAGTTGTCCAAAAAATCCAGTTTTTGCTTTCGTTCCTCATCCGCGTTTTGCCGTTCCATCAAAGCCCGCGCGGCGTTCAAGGCCAGATTTTCCAAATCCTCATCCAGGGTGACGATCATCCGGTTCCGCTTGCGGATATTGCGGTAACACAAATAAGCGCATATCTGGGCCAGCCAGGACTTGAGCGGCGCCCGAAACTCAAATTCATGCAGTTTCTTAAAAGCGATCATAAAGGCTTCCTGCACCATATCTTCCGCGTCCGGATCCCGGTGCCCCAGCACATTGGCGCAGGTTTTATACATATAGTCGCGGTAAGCCGCGACCATTTCCTGGGCGGCCTGCTGATCGCCCCGGAGGACTCTTTGGACTAATTCCCGTTCTTCCAATGACGCCTCAATCCTAAGTGCTTTAACGGACATGATTTATTCCATAAAAAGTATAGCGGAAAGCCGTTAAATGAAACCGGGCAAAAGTTGATATGAAAAAAGCCCAACAATAAAACAAAAAGGCCGAGAGCGTTTCCGCCCCCGGCCTTATCCTTCAAACCGACTGTTTGTTTTAGCTAGTTACAAGTTCCCAAATTTGACCACAACGCCGGCGTCGCTGGAGGCGTCCAGGTCGACAACGAGTTGTGAGCCTGAATGCACTGGTACAAAACTCCCGCGTAAGTCACCTTGGCTCCGATGGCGTAATGCACCGAGTTCGGGCTCCAAGCGGCCACTCCAGCGCACTTCGACGAAGTCGTCGGAGTAGCGGTCGGAGGCACCGGCGTATGAGTCGGTGTATTAGTCGGCGGTACCGGTGTATGCGTCGGCGTGTTCGTCGGCGTATTGGTGACCGTCGGGCTATTCGTCACCGTCTTGGTGGCGGTCGCTGTCGGAGGAACAGCGGTGTTCGTAGCCGTAGGCGGCACCGACGTATTAGTCGCTGTCGGAGGCACAGCCGTATTGGTGGCCGTCGGCGGCACAGCGGTGTTCGTCGAAGTCGCCGTATTAACTGGCGTATTCGTGTTCACCGGCGTGTTCGTCAAAGTCGGCGGCACCGGGCTATTCGTCACCGTCGGGCTGTTGGTCGCCGTCGGAGGAATCGACGTAGCCGTCCAAGTAGCCGTATCGACTGGCGTATTGGTATTCACCGGAGTCAGAGTCGAGGTGAAAGTACCCGTAGCCGTCGGAGGAACCGCGGTGTTCGTCGACGTCGCCGTATTCACCGCCGTAAAGGTGCTGGTAAATGTGGCCGTCGGAGACGAAGTCGACGTCCCCGTAGGGGAGTTGACCACTGTGTTCGTCTTGGTAGCCGTGAATGTAGCGGTCGCCGGCATCGGAATAATCTGGATGGCGTCCACCTTGGCGTTATCCACGCTGGCAGGGCCCATCTGAATCGTGATCAATCCGTTAGCCGGAACGATGTTATTGAACACCTGGTCTGTCGCCTTGTTCATCGCGCCAGCTGTGGCGAAGATGTCAAAGTTGGTCAGAACCTGGGTCCCGTTGACGGAAGCGTTAAAGACACGCTTCCCCGCGGCCGTCCAATAGGTTTCCGCGAACTTCATCGTCACCTGATAATTACCCGCGGGAACCGGGAAGCTATAGGTGTAAGGATTGCCGTAGCGTTCAGACTGATACAAGGCTTGATCCGCTGAGGTCGGCAAAGCACCTGTGATAGCTGTCGTCACAGTGGCAACCGTGCCGCCCGTGAAGTTGGTATCCGCGCTCCACACATTGCCCTGACTGTCAGTCAATTGTGTGCCGCCCGCTCTTACTCTCCAGGTCGCCAAAGTTAAAGGCGTCGAGGTAGCCGTGGCCGTAAAAGTGGCTGTCGGAGGGACAGGCGTATTGGTATTGGTCGGAGTCGAAGTTGGGCTGCCCGGCTGCGGAACAATTTGAATACCGCTCACCATACCGTTGTCCGCGCTGGCAGGACCCAGTTGAACCGTAATGGTCCCACCGTTCGCCGTGACATTGCTGAACACTTCGTCCAAGGCTTTGTTTTGTCCGCCAGCCGTGGCGAAGACATCAAAATTGCTCAAAACCGTCGTGCCATTAACGAGCACGTTAAAGACTCGGCTTCCCGCTGCGGTCCAATAGGTTTCAGCAAATTTTAAAGTGACCTGATAATTACCCGCCGGTACGTTGAACGTATAGTTCACCGGATTGCCGTAACGCTGGCTCTGGTAAAGGGTCTGATCAGTCGTTCCCGTAATGGTGCTGGTCGTCACAGCGGCAGTTCCATTCGTGAAATTCTCATCCGCCGCCCAAACGTTACCCTTGCTGTCGGTGTAAGCCGGACCACCCGCGTTGACTCTCCAGGTCGAAGCAACGACTGGAGTCGCGGTCTTGGTCGGAGTAGCCGTAGGGCCGATATTTAAACAGCCGTTGTTGCCGCCGATAGTGTTCCAAATTTCAGCCACCGCGCTGTCTGTATAAGGCAGCGCCAAACCAACATCCCACATCCCAATACCCCTCAAGCCGGCGCTGACCGCATAGTTGGTTTTGTCGCAATAGCTTTGAGCCGTATCCACATAAACCGTGTGGCCGTTGGGAGCTGTGTAAGCCTGTTCCGCGTAAGTGGTGTTATAAGAACCTGGCGATCCCAAATGAAGAATGCCCAGAGTGCTGTATTCAGCCGCTGTACAGTTGGAGGTGTTGTAATCGTTGGTATAAAGCGGGCAACCCAAAATGATCTTGCTCGCCGGATATTTCCAGGTGCTTCCGTTGGTAATGCTGGCAATACCGCTCTTTTCCAAATTCAAAGGACCGTTATACAGATTGGGACAGTCGTACCAGTCATATCCCATATAGAAGGCCCAGTCCGTATAGTTGGCCAAAGTGGTCATGTTATAGATCTGGAAAACGTAATCGACCGTCGCGAAAGAAAGCGTACGGGGTTGTCCATCCACGGTGGAAGGCGGCAAGGCTTTAATCGCCGCGTACAAATCTTGCATCATCGCGGTCGCGTCAGCTTGAGGCGCCGTATTGGGGGCTTCCCAGTCGATATCCGCGCCATCGTAGCCATATTGCATCATCAAAGCGGTGACCGCTGAGGCAAAAGCCTGACGGTTAGCCGATTGGCAAAGGGTCGGGAAAGCGCCGTCCTGGCCGCCGCCGCCGATAGAAACCGTACAGCGGGTACCCGTGGCATGGGCCGCGCTCACTAAAGCCGCGTTATGAGCGCCGCCATTGCTGAAAGTTTTGTTGGTGTTGGGGATCATGAAAGCATCCGCCACGACCGTTAAATCATTCCAGGGAATATCTGTGGTCCAATTAATATTGCCGCTATTCCCGGTCAGGCTGGTCGTGCTGGCTTTCTGACCAGTGAAGCAATAACCCACCACTTGATAAGGCGGTTTCGCTTGCGCCTGAGTCAAACCTAAACTTAAAAATGCCGCCACTAACAATAACTTCACCGACGCAGATAGCAGTCGGCTCGAATTAAACTTTTCGCGAAAAAAATCGCCAAAAGATTCAATCGTTTGAACGAAATTTCGCAGCTGTCCCCAACACTTACGCATAAATCCCTCCTGGGCAAAACCTTAAAACTATTAACTGTGATTCTGCTTTTGAATCCGGGGTCGTGAACTCCACCCCGGATTCGCCAGCGGTTTAACCTGCCTTAAAAATCCCTACTCCCTAATTACAATTCCCCAAATTCATCCAAAGCGCCGGAGTCGCCGGCGGTGTCCAGGTCGACAACGAGTTGTGAGCCTGAATGCACTGGTACAAAACTCCCGCGTAAGTCACTTTGGCCCCGATGGCGTAATGCACCGAGTTCGGGCTCCAGGCCGCCACTCCCGCGCACTTCGACGAGCTCGTCGGTGTAGCGGTCGGAGGCACCGGCGTATGAGTCGGCGTGTTTGTCGGCGGTACGGGTGTATTGGTGCTCGTTACCGTCGGGCTGTTCGTCACTGTCTTGGTGGCGGTCGCTGTCGGCGGTACAGCCGTGTTGGTAGCCGTCGGCGGCACCGCGGTATTCGTCGCGGTGGGTGGTACAGCCGTGTTCGTCGCTGTCGGCGGAACTGCCGTGTTTGTCGAAGTCGCCGTGTTCACTGGCGTATTCGTCAAAGTGGGGCTGTTCGTAACCGTAAAGGTGGCGGTCGGCGGAGCCGGCGTATTGGTGCTCGTGGGCGTATTGGTATTCACCGGAGTCAGAGTCGAAGTGAAAGTACCCGTCGCCGTCGGAGGTGCCGACGTATTCGTCGAGGTAGCGGTAGCTGTCCAAGTCGCCGTGTTCACTGGAGTATTGGTCGATGTCGTTGTGTTCACTACCGTATTCGTCTTGGTAGCCGTGAATGTAGCCGTCGCCGGCATCGGAATAATCTGGATGGCGTCTACCTTAGCGTTATCCACGCTGGCAGGGCCCATCTGAATTGTGATCAATCCGTTAGCCGGGGCGATGTTATTGAACACCTGGTCTGTCGCCTTGTTCATCGCGCCAGCCGCAGCGAAGATGTCAAAGTTGGTCAGAACTGTGGCGCCGTTGATCGAAGCGTTAAAGACACGCTTCCCCGCGGCCGTCCAATAGGTTTCCGCGAACTTCATGGTCACCTGATAATTACCCGCAGGAACCGGGAAACTATAAGTGTAGGGATTGCCGTAGCGTTCAGATTGATACAAGGCCTGATCCGCGGTCGTCGGCAAAGCACCCGTGATAGCCGTCGTCACGGTAGCAACGGTGCCGCCCGTAAAGTTGGTATCCGCGCTCCACACATTACCCTGGCTGTCGGTCAACTGCGTACCGCCCGCTCTCACTCTCCAGGTCGCCAAAGTTAAAGGCGTCGAGGTGAAGGTCGGCGTAAAGGTAGCCGTCGGAGGAACCGGCGTGTTGGTTTTCGTCGGCGTGGCTGTGGGGCTGGTAGCCACCGGAATAATTTGAATCGCATCAATTTTGGGATTGTCCGCTCCGCCCGTGGTTAAAGAAATCACAATCTGACCATTGGCGTTCGGCGAAACCGTGTAAACCTTATCCAACGCGCGGAACTGTCCGCCCGCCGCGGCGAAAATATCAAAGTTCGTCGCCTCGGTGGTTCCGTTGATCGCGTAATTAAAGAGACGTTTGCCCGCGGCAGTCCAATAATCTTCCGCGAACTTTAAAGTCACTTGATAGTTAGAGCTGGCAGGAACATTAAACGTATAAGTTAAGTTTTGTCCGCCCGTGGTGTTGCCGTAGCGTTCCCATTGATAAAGAGACTGGTCGCCCGCGCCGGGCAAAGCGCCCGTAATCGCGTTCGTAGATGCCGCCGGCCATCCACCCGTAAAATTCGTGTCCGAAGACCAAACATTACCCTGGCTGTCCGTGTAATTGTCGCCGCCGCAGCGAACCCGCCAGGTGGGTTGAACCACCGGCGTCGGCGCCGCGAAACCCGTTTGATAAGCGCGGACATAGTCCACCACCATGGTTTGGGGAAATGAAGTCGACGCGTCCGGGTTACCCGGCCAGTTGCCGCCCACCGCCACATTCAGCAAAAAGAAATTCGGATTGTTATTAAAGGCCCAATTGTTGCCCAGAGTGGCTGGTGTATCGGTGGCCATTAAGTTGCCGTCGACAAAAAACTGAATCTGATTGGGCTGCCAGAGCGCCGCGAAGGTGTGATAAGCATTGTGATAAAGCTGCCCACCCGGCAAGGCGGGGTAAAAGGTCGTGTCGCTGCCATCATGCAGCGACATATGGTTCGTACCCTGATCACCGCTGTTGCCGATGTTTTCCATAATGTCAATTTCATCGCAAGCGGGCCAGCTCACACCATTGCCGATATCATTTCCCAGCATCCAGAACGCGGGCCAAATACCCTGTCCATAAGGCATGCGCACACGGGCTTCCATGTAACCGTAAGTAAAAGTCTTTTTGTCTTCGGTATGAATGCGGGCCGAAGTGTAATTCCCCATTTGATCGTTATTGCCGCCTGGGTCTAGGGCAATGATCGCCAGAGCCTTGCCGTCCACCGCGTTGGGGTCGGCGATAACGTGAACGTTGTTGGTGCTATTGGTGTAATTTTCCAGCTCTGAGTTGGGTTGATTAACGCCCGTGTCGTAGGACCAGTTGGCGCTGTTGGGCAGGCTGCCCACCGCTCCATTAAATTCGTCGCTCCAGGCCAGGCCGTAACCCGCCGGAACATTTTCATAGGTGTAATCCGCTAAAGCCGCGGACTGAAACCCTAAAAGGATCAGCGCTAAAAGGGATAGCGCTTTCATCACTCTGCAAACGTTATCAGCTAAATGCTTGGGACTCTTCAAAGTACCCTCCCCATCAAATGAGATAAAACCAACTCAGCGTCGTTACATCAATGTTGTCAAAGCCCTCAACATCTCGTCCGCACTATCCGCATTCAATCGGCTAGCGTAAGACAAGAACCTTACTCATCCACTTTTGACCATTAGCCTGAATCATGAAGTAATAAAGACCATTCGCCAGTTTGATTCCCGCCTTATCAATCGCTTGAACCGTCATGGTGTCGCCAAACACTTGCGGCACACTCACCGTCTTCACCTGCCGCATGGCTACGGTGTAGACACCAACACTCACATTCGTCGAGTTCGAAACCGGCAGTTGAATCGACAAGGTATCCGATGTCACCGGATTGGGATAAACCACCGGCTGTGCCACAACTACAGCGGGAACGGATCCGCAAGCGCCCAAATCTTTCCAAAGCGCCGGCACCACATTAGGCTCCCAGGTCGGCTCGGATGTATGAGCCTGAACACATTGGTAAATCTCGCCGTTGTAATCCACCTTGGAACCGATCGGGTAATAAACAAAGTTTCCGTTCCAATTAGGGTTACCGGAGCACCCTGAAGCCGGCGTAGCCGTCTTAGTGGCTGTGGCGGGGATCGGCGTGTTGGTCTTTGTCGGCGTAAAAGTTGACGTGGGAATAAACTGCGTCGCCGTAAAGGTGCGGGTATTGGTCACCGTAGCGGTAGCCGTGAATGTTTTAGTCACCGTAAAGGTCGCGGTCGGCGTCAAGGTGGCCGTGGGGGTTGCGGTAAAGCTATTGGTGGATGTCGATGTCGCGGTTTTAGTAGCGGTGTTCGTCGGCGTAGCGCTTGGCGTCAGCGTAAAGCTGAAGGTTGAAGTCGGAACAAACTGCGTGTTCGTCGGTGTCCAGGTCGCGGTCAGCGTATTAGTGGCGGTCGGTGTAGAGGTGGCTGTGAAGCTGGACGTAAAGGTGGATGTGGAAGTCATCGAATTAGTCGAAGTCGGCGTGTTGGAAAGCGTAGCGGTCGAAGTCCCCGTAGGGGAGTTCGTATTTATCGGCGTTACACTGCCCGCCGAAGTATTGGTCGTTGTGGCTGACGGCGTAAAAGTACCCGTAAAGCTGGCCGTGAAAGTCGTCGTAGCCGTCGAAGACGAAGTCGGAGTCCCCGTAGGGGAAAAAGTGCTGGTATAAGTATTCGTCGCGGTAGAAGTTGAGGTATTCGCCGGTGTCGCCGTATTAATCACGGTATTCGTCGAGGTATTTGAAGGAGTCGCGGTGAAAGACGCTGTAGGCGTCATCGAATCCGTCGCCGTAGCGCTCAAGGTATTCGTTGGCGTAGCGGTAAAGCTATTCGTCGCGGTATAGCTGGGCGTCGAGCTATAGGTTGATGTCACCGTATTTGTTTTCGTAAAGGTCGGCGTAAAAGTAGCGGTGGCCGGCATAGGAACAATCTGAATCCCCTGCACTTCAGCGTTATCTGCGCCCGCCGGGCCGAATTGAATCGTAATCACCCCGCCTGACGGCAAGATGTTGTTAAACATCTCATCAATGGCTTTATTCTGCGCGCCCGCCGTGGCGAAAATATCAAAGTTCGAGAGCACGGTTGCCCCATTAACCAAAACGTTAAAAGTGCGTTTGCCCGAGGCAGTCCAATAGGTTTCCGCGAATTTGAGAGTTAGCTGGTAAGAACCCGCCGGTACATTAAAGGTGTAGCTAAAAGGATTGCCGTAACGCTGGCTTTGGTAAATAGTCTGATCCGCCGCGCCCGGAAGAGCGCTGGCAATGGTGCTGGTCGTCACAGCGGCGGTACCACCGGTGAAATTCTCATCCGCTGACCAAACATGCCCCAGGCTGTCCGTGTACTGAGGCCCGCCCGCGTTCACTCTCCAGGTGGAAAGGGTGATCGGGGTCGGAGTCAAAGTCGCGGTGGGGGTTGATGTCATCGTCGCCGTCGGCGTAAAGGTGGCCGCGCCGGGTTGAGGAATAATTTGAATGGCGTCTATCTTGGCGTTATCCGCGCTGGTAGGACCCAGCTGAACAATGATTCTTCCCTGTGAATCCGGCTGAATATTATTGAAGACCTTATCAACCGCCTTAAATTCGCCGCCCGCCGCCGCGAAAATATCAAAGTTCGTTAAAACCGTATTGCCGTTAATCATGACGTTAAACACCCGGCTCCCCGCCGAAGTCCAATAGTTTTCCGAGAACTTCAAGGTCACCTGATAAAGCTGGTTAGGGGCCTGAAAGTTATAAAGCAGCGACGCGCCATATCGTTCATTCTCATAAAGAGCTTGATCGCCCGAACCCGGAAGCGACCCCGTAATGGTTCCTGTATTGGTCGCTGGAGCGCCGCCCACAAAGTTCTCATCAGCCGCCCAAACATTACCCAGGCTGTCCGTATAAGCTCCCCCGCCCGCGTGAATACGCCAGGCAGAAGCCGCGTTAGGCGTTGGCGTGGCTGTCGGCTGGGGAATCACTACCCCGCCCGTCCACTTATAGGTTGCTACGCCGCTAGCTGGTAAGGACGAGGTGAAAGATTGACCGTTCAAGACAACCTTAAAGCTTTGTGTAGAACCGCTGGAATTAAGGACAACCACCACGTCAGAGCCATCCGGATTTTTGAAGGCCGCGTCCTCAATAGCGCCCGAACCAAAAGAATTAGAGTTCACGTAATAAGCCCCGCGCTGGACGAACTTGCTGGCTTGGCCTAAAGAGAAGTAACCGACCCCTTCTGAAAAGGTTTGCGAAGTTGTGTTAACCGTAATTAACCCGTAACAGGTGTTACAGCCGCCATTTTGCGGGCCGGCGTTTTGATCCAAAGCGAAGGGCCATTTAATGGCGCCCTTAGACCAGTTTTCAGATCCCCAGATGACTAACTGTTCTTCATCATTAACGATGTTTTGGCCGTAGTTCCCGTTCCAGGTTCCGCTGGCCGCTTCCGTAATATATTGAGGACGGCCGGGGTATAAAGTTTGAAGATATTGTTGGTTCGTCACTACTCCGCCGTACCAATGCCAGGCCGTGCCCAAAGAAAAGAAATTAGCCACCGCGTCGCCCAAAACGGTTTCGGGATAAACATATTGGTCCCAGTTATGGTCATAGACCAAAATTTTGGTGGTCAGGCCCGCCGCTTCAAAAGCCGGCCCTAAATAATCGCGGATAAATTCCAGCTCCTGCGTCGCCGGAAAGTTCATGCCTGGATAACCCGTAGCGTTATAGAGAGGTTCGTTTTGGCAAGACACAGACCAAATAGGAATACCTTGCGCCTGATAGGCCTGAACGAATTTCACAAAGTACTGGGCATAGGCTGAATAATATTGAGGGAGAAAGTTACCGCCCTTCATGGTTCCGGAATCTTTCATCCAGCCCGGCGGGCTCCAGGGCGTCGCCATGATTTTCACATTGGGGTTAATCGCCAGCATTTGCTGCATACAGGGAATAATGTAAGCCATATCGTGCGCGATCGAAAAATGCGCCATCGTCGGATCCGCTGCCCCACCGTTATCGTCATAAGAGTAGTTGCTCACCGCCATGTCGGAAGCGCCCATGGGCAGACGGCACATGCTTAAACCGATACCGTTATTCGGATCAAACATCGCGGTCATCGCCGCCGCTCTTTGCGCGGTGGTGAGTTCGTTGTACATCACATAAGCGGAAGAGTCGCACATCGCCGCGCCAAAGCCGTCGATAGTTTGATTCGTCTGCGTATCATTTAAGGTGATCGTGTAAGTATTAGTGCCGCTATCAGGCGCGAAAGAAAGATTGGCTTGTTGCGTGAGATTATTGGATTGATCCGCGGTGGATAACCATTCGCTGACTGTCGCCCCCGCCCACGCTTGGGTGGTTAAGAGAAGAAATATCGAAATCGTTTTTAGAACGCTGTGAACGATATTAGTTTTTTCAAAAAAGCTCTTCAAAGCTTCCTCCAAAACGACTGTCAAAAAATCCAAATCACGCAAGATCCGGAAGAGTAGTTATGAGCGGTATGGCAGAGGTGTGGGGCCCGTTTAGTACAGATAAAGCTTATATCGTTTGGTTTTTTGCCCACTGTAAATGTTGTGCCTAAAATTGATTAGGCATAGCTGAAATTGATATGAGGTTTTTATGGCTTTTTTTGATCTGAATTTTTCCAGATCAATTTCGAAAGTATAGATTCGCGTTTCCAAAGCTGTCGACCTACCGAACTATGAACTAGATGGATGAAATTGTTCTTTCACTTTCCCTATCGGTAAACGGTTGCATTTCCCTCAAAAACTAAAAAAGGCCGGGACTTTGATGTCCCAGCCTCTCTTTTTTTCAAAACCCCTCTTAGTTACAGATCTGAATAAACTTCCACAAAGCCGGTGTGGCCGGAGGCGTCCAGGTAGACAACGACGTGTGGGCTTGAATGCACTGGTACTCATCCCCGCCGTAAGTCACTTTGGCGCCGATGGCGTACTTCACCGAATTAGCGCTCCACGCCGCGATGCCCGCGCACTTGGAAACCGTAGTCGGAGTAGCCGTCGGAGGCACGGGCGTATGCGTCGGTGTATTGGTCGGCGGTACAGCCGTGTGAGTAGCCGTTGGCGGAACCGCGGTGTGTGTCGCCGTTGGCGGCACTGCTGTATTAGTAGCCGTTGGAGGCACAGCGGTGTTTGTCGAAGTCGGCGGCACGGCAGTATTCGTTGCCGTTGGAGGAGCCGCCGTATTGGTTGCCGTGGGCGGAACTAACGTATTAGTCGCGGTAGGCACAGCGGTATTCGTGGACGTCGCCGTATTTACTGGTGTATTGGTCGCAGTCGGCGGCACAGCAGTGCTCGTCGAAGTCAACGTCGCTGTCGATGTAGCCGTATCCACCGGCGTATTGGTCAAAGTCGGCGGCACAGGACTATTCGTTACCGTGGGACTGTTAGTCACAGTCGCTGTAGCAGTCACAGTAGCGGTGTCCGTCGTTGTGTTTGTATTCACCGGCGTCGGGGTCGACGTAAAGCTATTCGTCGAAGTCGGACTGTTAGTCGCGGTCAAAGTGCTGGTCCAGGTCGCCGTGTTCACAATTGTATTAGTGAAAGTAGCGGTGCCGGTGAGCGTGTTAGTCTTTGTCGCCGTCGGTGTCGCCGTGGCTGGCATCGGAATAATCTGAATGGCTTGCACCACCGCGTTATCCACGCTGGCGGGTCCCAATTGAATCGTAATGACTCCGTTAGACGGCAAGATGTTATTAAACACCTGGTCGAAAGCTTTGTTCTGTCCGCCCGCCGCCGTAAAGAGATCGAAGTTAGTCAGCACCTGCGTACCGTTAATGGAGGCGTTAAAGACACGCTTCCCCGCGGCAGTCCAATAGGTTTCCGCCATCTTCAATGTCACCTGATAATTCCCCGCCGGCACATTAAAGCTATAGCTGAAAGGGCTGCCATAGCGCTGGCTTTGATAAAGGGTTTGATCCGAGGTTCCCGTAATCACACTGGTGGTAACCGCAGCGGTTCCACCGTTAAAATCGGCATCCGCTGACCAAGCATTACCCAGAGAATCGGTATAGGCCGAACCACCGGCATTAATTCTCCAGATCGACTGGCTCACCGGTGTGGAGGTAAAGGTCGGCGTAAAAGTGGCCGTTGGCGGAACCGGCGTATTAGTGCTGGTAAAGGTGGCTGTTGGCGTTTGAGGCACAATCTGAATCGCCTGTATTTCCGCGTTATTCACGGCAGCCGGGCCCAATTGAATGGTAATTACCCCGCCTACCGGCGCGATATTGCTGAACACTTCATCGACCGCTTTGTTCTGCGCGCCCGCGGCGGCGAAGATATCAAAGTTGGTCAAAACCGTACTGCCATTAATTAAAACATTAAAAGTTCTGCTTCCCACTGTCGTGAAATAGGTTTCAGCAAACTTTAAGGTCACCTGATAAGAACCTGCTGGCACGTTAAAGCTGTAAGAAAAAGGATTGCCGTAACGTTGGCTTTGGTAAAGCGTTGGGGCAGTGGTATTCGTGATGGTGTTCGTGGTGACCGCGGCCGTGCCGCCGTTAAAATTCTCATCCGCCGCCCAGAGGTTGCCCAGGGTATCCGTATAGGCCGGACCACCCGCGTTCACTCTCCAGGTGGATTGAACCACCGGAGTGGGAGTTGGAGCTGCCGGACCGCGGTGCATGGTTAACATGGCCGCGCTGGCATTGGCCAAAGTAAATTGAAACACACCCGAAGAGTTGGGGGTCAAAGTCGTCGTGGAAGGCGCGGGTAAAACACCCGTGCTGGTATTGGGTTGAACGCCGCCATAGGTGGGCGAGGTGCTGGAAAGCGAGGATGCGCCTTGAATCAAAAGAGTCGCGCTAGTCATTCCCTCGGAAGGTTTCACTGTCACAATGCCAGAAGCTGAAGCGTCTTTATTAATCACAAAAACCTGTGGATCAGCTGAAGCGCTTCCAGCCACAGAATAAGCCGTAATATTGCTGGAGGTTGAAACTGTGGTCGGCAAGAAATATTTGCCGGTCGCATTAGAGAACATCAACATACCGTAATAAAGAGGACGAACGGTCGCTCCCTGCGAAGCTGCCATCACAGGGCTGTAATCTTCCGTACCACCGCCATGAAAGTTCACGCCCACCACGCCGATTTGAGCGTACCGGAACATCACATCCATCGCCCAGAGAGCCGAGGCTTCCACATCGCTCACCCCGTTGGTGCCGCCGCAGGCGGAGGAATTAAATTCCGCCATGCGGAGTTTGAATCCTTTAGCTTCGATTTGGTTTACATAGCTTTGACGGGCGGACACATTGCTGTTCATATTGGACGCCGACAAAAGATCGCTGATGGTGCCGGTACTTCCCCCGCAATTGCTGAGCGGATAATTATGAAGAGTAATGAGAGCCGGATTAGGCAGGGTTGAACCGACGCCGCCGGTTTGTAACGCGCCAATCCAGGAACCAATCTGGGAACTCCAGCCGCCAGCGAAAGCCGGGCCCACATAAGGCACACCCTTGGTGGTCGCGTTGGCGTTTAAAGCTTTGAGAAACTTAATGTAGTCGCTCTCATTGTCCCCAATCGTATAGCTGCTGGGATAGGTTTCATCATGGGTATTAGTGCTGGTATCAAACAGATCGGGCTCGTTGCCAATTTCATAGCCAATGAGCTTACTGCCTGGAAAAGCGTTGAGTCCGTCATTCACGAAAGCACTGACCGTATCCACCGCGTTGGTGGTGCTGCCGTCGGTTAAATTCACGCCCGCGATCACCGAGAAACCCGTCTTGGCCGAGGCGTTAAAGATGGAATTCACCATACCTGCAGTCATTTGGTTCTGACATTCCGATGGGCCCGAGTCCCAGCACCATTCATCGGTGCTATTGCCGCCGATGCGGAACACACCGGGATTTCCCAGGTTTTTCACCAATTGAAAGAAGTGATTGTTAGGAGAGGAGGTTGTCCCGAAGAAGTCTTGGGCAAACTGCCATTCACAGCTAAACCCTAAATAGTCTGTGGGAATTTGGGTCCCCAGGCTATTGGTCGTGACCGTAACCGCCGCGACGGTTTGAGCCATCGCCGAAGCGACGGAAAGAAAAGTTAAAGCCGCCCCCATCATCCATCCCAGTATTTTTTTATGTCTCATGGCATCTACTCCTTTTCAATTAACGCTTAACGAAGAATTAAAACTTTATTGGTCCACTTCTGTCCGTTGGCCTGAATCACGAAGTAATAAAGCCCATTGGCTAAATTGATTCCGCTCTTATCAATCGTTCGAACCGTCAAGGTATCCCCGATCACCTGCGAGACGTTGACGGACTGAACCTGCCGCATCGCTACAGTGAAGACTTGCACTGTCACGTTGCTGGCGTTCGATACCGGCAACTGAATGGAAGCCGTTGAGGAAGTCACCGGGTTTGGATAAACGACTGGCTGCGCCGCGGCTAAGGTAGGCGCGGTGGACCCGCAAGCACCCAGGTCTTTCCACAAAGCCGGCACCACATTGGGTTCCCAGGTGGGCTCTGAAGTGTGGGACTGGATACATTGGTAGACTTCGCCGTTGTAATCCACCTTTTGACCGATGGAGTAAGCCACAAAGCCGCCGTTCCAATTCGGGATGCCCGAGCAGCCCGCAGCCGGTGTCGCTGTTTTGGTAGTGGTTGGCGGCACTGGCGTATTGGTCTTGGTCGGCACCGCTTGAGTCGCCGTCGAGGTGCTGGTATTCGTCCAAGTCGCCGTCGGAGACAGAGTCTTGGTAGCCGTGTAGGTCCAGGTGGCGCTGGCCGTGGCTGTCGAAGTGGCGGTAGAGCTATTCGTCGAAGTTGCCGTAGCCGTACGAGTCGCTGTGGGCGTATTGGTCACTGTCGAGCTTGGCGTAAAAGTGAAGGTGGAGGTATTAGCTGCCAAAGTCGATGTAGCGGTCGGCGTACTCACTGGTGTATTCGTCTTAGTGAGCGTATTGGTAAAGGTAGCCGTCGGAGACGAAGTCGAAGTCCCCGTAAAGGTCGCCGTCGAAGTGTTGGACGAGGTGCTGGTCGCGGTCGACGTATTCACCGCCGTCACCGTGCCCGTCGAGGTATTAACCGGCGTCGAGCTAAACGTAAAGGTCGCGGTCCAGGTAGGTGTGGAGGTATAGGTCAAGGTATTCGTCGAAGTCGCCGTATTGGAATTAGTCCGGGTGGCCGTAGCGCTCAAAGTATTGGTCGAAGTGGCGGTGAAGACTGGCATATGGGAGTTAGTCCAAGTCGCCGTAGCCGTATAAGAATTGGTTTGAGTCGCCGTGGGGCTCAAGGTGCTCGTCGACGTAAAAGTCGAGGTAAGAGCCGTAGTCGGCGAAGACGTAAAGGTCATCGTCGCGGTCTTGGAAAAGGTCGGTGTAGGCGTAGCGGTAGCTGGTTGAGCGATAATCTGAATCGCGTTCACTTCAGCGTTATCCGCGCTGGCAGGCCCTAATTGAATGGTAATAACCCCGCCCGTAGGCGCGATATTATTGAAGACTTCATCAATGGCTTTGTTCTGTCCGCCTGCGGCGGCATAAATATCAAAGTTGGTCAGTACGGTTGTGCCATTGACCAACACATTGAATACCCGCTTGCCCGCGGCGGTCCAATAGGTTTCAGCAAACTTTAAAGTGATCTGATAAGAACCCGCCGGCACATTGAAGGTATAAGTAAAAGGGCTGCCGTAACGCTGGCTTTGGTAAAGGGATTGATCCCCCGCGCCCGGCAAAGAACCCGTGATCGTGCTGGTAGTGACCGCTGCCGTACCGCCCGTATAGTTTTCGTCCGCGGCCCAAAGATGACCCAGGCTGTCCGTATATTGGGGACCTCCCGCGTTAACTCTCCAGGTGGAAGACACCACCGGTGTCGCCGTCATGGTCGGAGTCGCTGTCGGACCCAGATTTAAACAACCCGCGTTGCCGCCAATCACATTCCAAATACCGCTTACCGTGCTGTCCGTATAAGGCAAGGCTTGCGCCATGTCCCACATACCAATACCGCGCAGACCATGATTCAAAGCCCAGTTGGTTTTGTCACAATAGCTTTGAGCTGTATCCACATAAACCGTTCCGCCCGCGTAGGTATAAGCCTGTTCCGCCCAGGTGCTGTTGTAGGCCCCCGGTGTACCCAGATGCAGAATGGAAAGTGTGTCATATTCTCCGGCGTTGCAGTTCGAACCGGTGTAATGATCGCAATAAAGCGGACAGCCGAAAATCATTTTGCTGATGGGATAACCCCATTGGCTGCCGTTGGTCAGGCTGTTGATCTCACTGGCGATCGCGTCCAGTGGACCGGTGGCCAGTTCGGGGCAGGCGCCCCAGTCATATCCCATAAAGAAACACCAGTCGGTGTAGTTGCCGAGCGTGGTCATGTTGTAAATGTTGGAGATGTAATCCACCGTGGTAAAAGCCAGCGTACGGGGTTTGCCGTCAACAGTGGAATTAGGAAGCGCTTTCACTTTCGCGTAAATGTCTTGCATCATGGCGGTCGCATCCGCCTGTTGGTTAGTGTCCACTTCCCAATCGATATCCACACCGTCGTAACCGTAATTCATCATCATGGCGGTCACTGCCGAGGCGAAGGCCTGGCGATTCGCGGGTAAACACAAAGTAGAGAAGGCTGAGTCCTGGCTGCCGCCGCCGACAGAAATAATGCAGCGCACCCCATTGTTGTGGGCTGGCGTAATCAACGAAGCGACTTTGGCTTCACTCATATCAAAGGTATTGCCAGTGGAAGGAATCGCGAAAGCGTCGCTGACGACGGTCAAATCCTGCCAGGGAATATCAGTGGTCCAATTGATGTTCGCTCCCTGACCGTTATCGTTGACGCTGTTGCTGGGCGCCATGGTGGTTTGCAAAGCATAGCCCACCACTTCATAGGGAGGTCTGGCTTGCGCGACCGAAATGAAAAAGCTGAAAAGTAGAATCACTAAAAATGATTTCAGCCCCGCGCGAAGCATTGAACTTTTGATCTTTGTTTTCAAAACAGCCTCCCCACTTAGCCCATATCGCTGAAATCAGGCTTTTGGGGCCGACAATTTCAAACGTTTGTTCTAGTGGTTAGAGTCTATTCCTGGTTAGAAACCCGCTGTGCTGAAAATTTGTATCTAAAATTGATATGTTGTGTATAATTTTGACGTTGGGACAAAAAGTATGACCCCAGAGGTTGAAGGCACCCATGCGGAAAAAAAACGCTAAGCCCACACCGACGCCCAAAAAGAAAATCGTTTCAAGCCCTGCCCGCTCCAATGTCATGGAAGTGGGTTATCCCTTTTTCATGCAAGACGCCCATCAGAAGCAATATTCCCAGTACCTCAACAAATACCTCAGCCAGGAGCGGATGTTCCAGGGTACGAAAGCCATTCGTTGGACCCCTGCCATCAATCCTAATCCCAGCCTGCTATATACCGACAGCACGGACTTGGGTCTCATTGCCATCAACACCGTGGCCGGAGCTTCTTATTACGGACACCAGAATGTCCTCATGCCTCTGGATGACCTGTTCCCCAACTATCAACATCAATTTCTCGACGTGGGCTGGCGCAAGGGGGTCGTGGGCAAAAATCTCTTTAGTGTTCCACAGCATGTTTCCATCCGTCTTTTGTTTTACCGGAAGGATCTTTTGTATAAATACTTCTTCAAACCGCCCCAGACCTGGGACGAGCTGGAGAAACAGGCTTCCACCATTCTTTCCGGCGAGAAAAATCCAGTTCTGAATGGTTTCGTCTTCAACTTTAACCCGGACGTGTCTTTCTCCATGTTCCTGGATTACATCTGGGCCCAGGGCGTGGACTTATATGAGAACCGCCCTCAGTGGATACTGAACCGCCAGGCGTTGGAAACCGGATTAAACCAGATCAAGCGCTTCTTCACCGCGGGCATTACTCCCAAAGCTGTCTTGAATTACCAATACAGTGACTCATTCAAAAGCTTTTTGGAAGGCCGCTCGGTCTTCCTACACCATTGGTCTGACGGCCTTCGTTTGATCAGCGATCTTCCCAAGGAACAGCAGGAAAATTTCGGCTGGTGTCTGCTTCCCACTCAAAACATTAAAGTCCAGAGCAAGTCCCTGATTGGCGGCGTCAATTACGCCATCCCTAAAAACACCAATTATCCCGAAGCGGCCAGAACCATCCTCAAGAAAATCATGGAAGATGATTTTCAATGCTGGTTCGCTGAAAATCTGGCCGCGCCCTTCCCCGGCCTCAAATCGGTTTATCTGAACCGGACAGTGCGTCAAACTAGGCCCTATCTGGATCAGGCGGAGTTTTTATTGAGACATGGAAAACTATTAGAAGAATGCGCTTATTTACACGGGGATTATTTGAACTGGCGTTCCATCGGCGGACAGGAGTTATCTTTTTTAATCGAGGGAAATGATTCTATTCAGGAAGTCGCTGACCGGATGGAAAAGCGCTTTGCTTTCTTGCTTCCTAATCCGACTTATTCCGGACTGGCCGCCCAAACCATCGATTACATTCAGAACCACATCGAAGAACCTCTAAAAGTAACGGCCATCGCCCAACACTTAAAAGTCTCTCCCGAACATCTCATTCGTCTTTTTAAACAGCAAACCCAGCAGACACCGCTGGAATACATCAACGAAACCAAAATGGAACGGGCTAAAATTCTGCTGAAAAAGAGCCATCTCTCTATTGGGGAAATCGCTTATCGGTTGGGTTACAAAAGCCGGCATCATTTCAGCCGTTTGTTTCACGAACTGGTCAAAAACACTCCCAGTAAATACCGTGGATAATTCGAGCGGGCAGGTCGTTTGAAAAAAGCTTATTTCTCCGCGTATACCACAACACAATTACGGCCCTTTGCCTTCGCGGCATAAAGCGCGCTATCCGCCGCGGCTTGTAAGGCTTCCGAATCCTTGGCGTCATGGGGGTAAGTGGCCAGACCCACGCTGATCGTGACTTTCGCTTTAATCCCCGCGCCCACTTCTACTTCCAGATTCGAAACCCCCGCGCGCAGCTTTTCCGCGTAAACCAAAGCGCCGTCCTTGTCCGTGTGGGGCAGGATAATCTCAAACTCGTCTCCGCCGTAACGGCCTGGGCTGTCCGCGTCGCGGGAAACAGCCCGAATGGCTTGAGATACTGCTCTTAAAAGGTTATTTCCAGCGGTGTGCCCGTATTGATCGTTGATTTGCTTGAACTTATCCACGTCAAACATGACAAAACTAACCGGAAATTTATAGCGTTTGGCCTGCGCCAGAAGATTTTCTAACTCACCTTCAATAAAGCTGTGAACAAAAAGTCCGGTGAGACGGTCTTGAATGACCATGCGGTAGAGACGGGCGTTTTCCAAAAAAATGGCGATCTGATTAGCCAGCCCCTGGAGATAATCCATTTTTCGGTCAGTGGCGAATTTTTCCAGATCCAGGTCGTACAAAATAACCGCGCCTTTGAGAATGCCTTTAAAGAGCATCGGGATGCAAACCACATAAGTGGGCTTGCCCCACAAAAGTCTTTCCTTCTCGCTGCCTTTGGCCATCTGATCATATTCATCCGGCGACCAGGCCAAAAATTGGGGCGACTGGATCATCTGCCCCAGCACGCCTTCGCCCGCCGAAAACTGGAGACCCACCGTATCTGCCCTATTACCTGAGGATCTTTCCACGGTCATCTGGCCCACTTCCTCATCCCACAGGGCGATCACAATCTCGCCCGCTTCTTCCAGCGATTTAAAACTTTGAATGCTGTGGTCGATAATTTTTTCTTTTTTCAGCATGCCGCTGAAAATGCGGATGTTGTCAAACAAGGCCTGAAGAATACCCACTCTGGTTTTGAGCAGTTGGGTCATCCGGTTGAATTGCCCTGACACATCCCCAATTTCATCCTGTTGCGAGGACACGATGAGATGATCAAAGTCCAACTTTGACACCATCTCCATTCCATTAAAAATCAAACGCATGGAGTCGATGGTTTTATCAGAGGATATTTTGACCGCGAACCAGATGGACCAGATCGTTAATAGAAGAACCCCAATCACCCAGCACAAAAACAATCCCATCGTGCTGATCGTTATCTTTCCCGGCAAAAACAGCATGACCGTCAAAATAAAACAACCCATCAAGATAGGCAAAACCGAGGCCGCGAAGGAAAGCATGACGCGTTTTTTAAAAAAGCTGGCCTGAGGTTCCAGGGAAAAGAAAAGCCATTTGAGCAGGTAAGGCAGGAAGAATGCTGAGAGGAAAAACAAAAAAAGACAAAGCACCCATTCGTATTGAATCAGACCGGTTTGGTTAACCGAATCCGCGCTCATCCATAGGAGGGCCGAAATGGCCAATGTGCCGGCTAAAACAAACCAGAAGGAGAATTTGAGAGCTTTCCAAAAGAAGCGGATTGAAAATAGGAATCCGAACCATTTTTCCAATTGTCGTTTCGAGACGATCACCGGAACTCTTTCACTTATTTTCTGGCGGCTCGTTTAATCATCATTTGAACCCTCGCGATAAACTCACGCTGATTAAAGGGCTTGGGCAAATAATCGTCGGCGCCCGCTTCCAGTCCCGCCACGATGTCGCGGGAATTACCCAGGGCGGTCAAAATGAAAATCAGGATGCCGGGATGGGCGGCCTTTACGTCCTTGCAAATATCCAGCCCGAAATCGTCCGGCAGGCTCAGATCCAGAACGATCAAATCCGGCGGATTATTTTCAATTTTCTCGCGGCCTTCCGTCCCATTGACGGCCGTATCCACCTCGAACTGGATGGATTCTAATAGATCACGCGCGACCGACAACGCCGCCGGATCATCTTCAATAATGAGTACTTTCACCTTCTACGACTCCTTAAAATCGTTTGCTGCCAGGCTTTTGCGGGGAAAACGGACGGTAAAAGCCGTTCCGGCGCCCAATTGGCTATCCACCGAGACTGAGCCGCCCAATACCTCTACTAATCCTTTGACGATCGCCAGGCCCAAACCGGCTCCCTGCTGAACACTAAAGTTTTTGGGCTGTCTAATCCGGAAGAACTTGTCAAAAATCAGGTCGTAATTTTTAGGGTCAATGCCGATACCGGTATCGCTGACGGTCAAAACAAACACGTCGCCCGCCTCTTCCAGTTTCACCACCGCGCCGCCTTGGACGGTGTACTTCATGGCGTTCGAGATCATATTCGTCAATATTTGACGCATCATAGTGACATCCGAGACGAGTGACAAGGTTGGGGTATCGCACTCCAGTTTCAGCGTAATCCCTTTGTTTTCCGCCAAAGGTTGATAAAGGCTGACCACTTCTTGCGCTAAAGCGCGGGCGTCAAAAAGCTCAAAATAAGGCTCGGCCTTGGCAGCCTCAATGCTGGCGGTGGTCAAAAGATTATTAATAAAGGTCGTGAGTTGTATGGTGCTGTTGGAAACCAGCATCAGATATTCAGCCTGCTTGGCCGTCAGCGGCCCGGGCTTTTGATCCTGCAAAAACTCCACGGCGTTTTTAATCGCGTGCAGAGGTGTTCCAAAGTCGTGGGTGACGCCCGCCACAAAGTCGCGCTTCATTTCATCCAGTTCTTTGAGCTGTACCACCATGGTATTAAAAGCCCGGGCCAGATCGCCGATCTCATCGGACCGGTTCACATCGACCAGTTTGTCTAATTTACCCAGCCGAACTTCTTCCGTGCCTTCGCGAATACGCTTGAGCGGCCGGGCCAGATGGCCCGCCACAAAAACAGATACGAAGAACGCTACCACCAAAGCCGAAACGCCCGCGATAGCGCCCAACTCTATCCAGTGGCCTACCTGGGCTTGAATCCGTTTTTCAATTTTATCGCTATCATAACCAATCGCGACCAACCCGGCTTTTTCACCGTTCACTTCCACCGGTTTGGCGAAAATACTGATCTTCCTTCCGTCTGAAAGAATCTTCTCGCCCGGAGCGAAATCCAACCCCGCGAAAGCCGCGGGCAATACTAGCCTCTGTCCTTTATCACTAACAAAAGCCGTAAAGGCGATCATCTCGTCTTTTGATGCCATCTTGATGTAATTCAGAACTTCCACATCCTCATGGGCAAAATAAGCTTCACGGGCGGCCAGTGAAAAGGAGTCGATTTGTTTTTGCTCGGATTCGTGAACTTCATTCAGAAAAAGTATTTTGGCCCCGCCAATCATGACGCCCAGGGTGACCAGCACGGCCAAGAGCGCGATAAACCCGTGGGTGAGGGAAAGTCGTTTAGTAAGGTTCATGGGTTTTTCGATTCCCTTTCCAGCTTGGCCCGCACCAGGTTGTTTTGTGCCTTCGTATGATTGGGATCGTTTTTAAGAGCTTCTTCCCAATTGCGAACTGCGCCGTCCAAGTCACCCGACAGGTAGCATTGAAGCCCTTTTTCATAGAGCTCTTCAGCCAGCTTCATTTTATCAGGTGAAACCGTCTGCACCGGACTATCCAGTTGGGATAGCTTCTTTTTGACTTCAGCATTCTTGGGTTGGGTTTTCAGCGCTTCTTCCAGGCTCTTTTTAGCCATATCGGGCCGGCCCTTGGCGATATAAAGGTCCGCCTCGTTTTCAAGAATTTGAACCGCCTGGTTGGGCGCCGACCCCGGCGTTACCCCTTCGCCGCTATCGAGCATCCTTTGAATCAGTTCCAGCGCGGGTTGATGGGGATATTTTCTTAGACCCTCCGCCAATAGTTTTAACGCGCTTTGACGTTTATCTCTCGAGACCGCGTCGGAAACACGGCGGACAATTTCATCAATCTTCGCTTCGCTGCCCGAGTTTTGCGCCTTGGCTGTAAAGGCATCGTTCACGCGCACCAAAGCCCTGGCGTAATCCAGATTCGCCGGCATGGCTTTGGCCGCCATGGCCAGATCATAGAGCGCGTCAAACAAGGCACCCTTTTGCTCCGCCGCCAAACCGTCCTGATAATATTTTTCCGCCTTGGCTTGAGACGCCGCCAGGTCCGCCGAAGCGCTCACGCGGGTCAAGGCCGCCGCGTAGTCCGCCTGGGTTGGCGCCAGTTTCACCGACATTTCATAATAGAACTTCGCGTCTTCCAGCGAAGCTTTTTGCTCGGCCAACTGGCCGTCTTTAAAGAATCGGGCGGCTCTTTGTGAATTATATTGCGGCAGATTTCTCGCCCGCCCCTCGGCGGCGGCTTTATCGTTGGGTTTCGCGGCTAAAGCTTCCTGATAATACCAGGCGGCCCAACCCCAACTTTTAGTCTCTTCGGCGGTCTGCGCCTTTCGCATATATTCGTCATACTCGGATTCAGATGTGACCCCGCCCCATCGCAGTCCCAATTCCAAAAGATTGCTGCCGGGCAGGCCCACACCGGCGACCTGATTGTTGCCAAAAGCCGAGAAGGTATAAGCGTAGTCGATTAAAAAATCCGACCATTCATAACCAAAACCTACCGCGCCTTGATAATCATCTAATCCACCGCGAAGCCGGATGCCAAAGTCAGAGAAAAAAAGTTCCATGCCGCCTTGATTGTCCAGCTGACTATTTGAGAGCGACTGTGCCGCGGTTAAGGTGAGTTGAACCGGATTGTGTGAAAATAATTTGGCCGCCATACCCCAGCGCAGCAGTAAAGGAATCCGATCGGTTCCTACCACGCCCAGGTTAGGACTGTTAATGTCATCTGCCGCCAGACCTAGCGTGAAATCTTGAAAAGGCGACAACAGCAATCCCCCTCCCAGCGCCAAAGAATTTGCCGACACATTAGTCAGCGAAACATTTTGAAGCGGCACCGAAAGCACATAACGCTGCATCAAATAAGAGAAAGAAAAACCAACTTCCAGTGAATGAAAAATACCCTTGGTCGGAATGCTTTTGCCCCAGGCTAGGCGGATATTATCCTGCTCGAGTTGATTAGCGCCTAAGTGGTCCCAGGAAAGACCGAAAGCGCCCAGAGAACTCATGGGCGATAGGAGCGACAGGTTACCCGTGGAAATATCATCATTTTCTAAACCTGGGAACAGACTTTCATAACGGGCTGAAGCCTGAAAACGGTCTTGCAGACCCAATCCCGCCGGGTTAAAGGTTAAAGCCGATGGTCCTTCAGGCAAAGCCACCAAATTACCGCCCAAAGCCGTCGCGCGCGCGGGTTGGCTAAAATCCAAGAACTGAGCGCGAGCTCCCTGAGGAACCAGAACCACCATGGCTGAAGTGAGGAGAAGAAACTTGAAAGTGTTAATAGCCATACCTTTTATTTTAATACCGTAATCGAGCCGCGATGAACTTTACCGTTCACGCTTAACAGATAAATATAAACACCGCCCTGAACCACCTGCCCCGCGTCATTCTTCCCGTCCCAACCCACCGTATCACCCTGGTTAAAGCCAATATTCCTTACCGGAAAACGCTTCAGATCAAAAAGCATCAACTTGCCCGAACCATGATCTAACGGAAGATTAAAACTGACAAAGTTATTCGTGGGCAGATTAGGCGTGAAAGGATTGGGCCCCGGCAAATTCGGCGAAGCCACTGGTGTAGGCGTAATGGTGACTGTGGGAACCGGTGTTTGAGTCGCCGTATTAACCGGCGTATTGGTAATGGTATTGGTCGGCGTGACCGTATAGGTATAGGTCTGAGTACTCGTATTGGTATTCACCGGTGTGTTGGTCAGGGTCTGAGTCGGGGTTTGAGTAGCGGTATTAGTAGCCGTATTGGTAGCTGTAGCTGTTGCGGTGTTAGTCGCTGTATTGGCCGCCGTCTGGGTGGCCGTATTGGTAGCACTTTGAGTGGAGGTGTTTGTGGTGGTTTGAGTGGCGGTGTTGGTCGGACTTTGAGTAGCTGTATTTGTCGGGCTATTGGTCGCTGTCGGGGTAGCCGTAG
>Ga0206920_1032_pt1 | contig 48783 bp, 42 predicted proteins | sample Alteio_BWOrgHeat_65_FD_152934 | JGI IMG/M metagenome (GOLD analysis project Ga0206920, IMG submission 152934) | Enriched cells from forest soil in Barre Woods Harvard Forest LTER site, Petersham, Massachusetts, United States -... | ecosystem: Environmental > Terrestrial > Soil > Temperate forest >...
TGGGCCGGGGTCTTTGGGGCTCGCCGATGAATGAGGCGAGCGCCTGGATGACACCCGATGGTTATGGATTATTTATTCTTCTATCAGTCGGCGCGGTGGCCATGATGGCCCAGATGCTTTTTACGGAAGCCATCGGCCATACCAGCCTGGCGCTGGGGACGCTTTTAACTCTATCAGTTCCGGTTTTGGCCGCTTTGTTCGGATGGTTTTTTCTTCAGGAAGCGCTGACGCCGCATTTTTTAGCCGGGATGGTTTTGGTTTTAACCGCCTGCGGCTCGCTCATCTGGCAGGAACAAAAGACTTAGTACAAACTGTCCGGACGGCGCGGGCTTAGAAGCGCGAAGTTTTTTTGATCAATGGCCTGGGCCATCTGGTTTTTTTGCCGGGCGTAAATCGAATTGTTTGTCTGAATGTTTTTCATCGTGTATCCCGCCTGAAACAGAACCACACAAAGAATAAACGCTAATCCAATCTTGTGCCAAATGGGATTGATGGCCAGATAGTCATAAACATAAAGTGAATAAAGCATGATCACGGGATAAAAGAGCACGATGCGGAATGATGCCGCCATGTCAGGAGAGAAGAGGAAACAGCCGTAGAGCAGCAAGAAAGCGCCCAAACCGAGCCATTTCATAGGTTTCCAGCGGCGTAGGGGTATTTCGGGCACAAACCAAAATCCGATCATCAAGGCGGGCTGGATATAACCGCTGAGCCAGAGCAAAAAGCCGGGAACTGCCAACAACGGCGAAGTCAGTAAATATTGAATCCGTTCGTTCGTGTGTTCGCCGATAAAGCGGGGCATTTCAAAACTGGCGATCGAAAGATAACGCGCCAGGGTTCCAAAAATATCCTTCGCGTTGTTCCAGTTGAATCCTGTGGCGAAACCATGAACGTCTTTGCCGGTGCTAAAACCATAAACCGCGAAAGTGGGAATTAAGAGCGCTAAGAGCGGCAGAGAACCCAGCAAGGTAAACCCCAAAGCGTTTTTCCATTGGCCTTCTTTGATTTGTGAATAGATGGAGAAAAGAAGAAAGGGCACGAAGGCCAGCCAGGACATATGCAGCTGCATGACCCAGCACAAACCGAACCCCATCAATAAATTGGCCCAGGTGCGGGATATGGCGGCGATGCGAAGCGCCGGAATCGTTTCCATAAAGCCGAGGAAGAATAAGACGCTTCCCAGAAAAGCGTAAGAGGGGTTGATGACCTGAGTGGAGTAGTGGGTCGCCCAGGGGGCTAATAAGACCCAGGTAAAAACAAACCAGGGAGATAAACGGGGCAGGCGTTTACAGGCATACCAGGCTAAAAGGCAAAGGCCGAGGAAAGACAAAAGGTTCAAAAACAAATAAGGCGATTCAGGCGAAGCGGAAAACCAGAAGGGCAGAGCGCCTAACAGGCCTTCGAGGGCGCCGGGCATTTGGGTGTGAAATTGGGTTTCGGGAGCGACGACATCGGGGCCGAAGTAAGGCCAGGTGTGGGTGGTGAAACACTTGAGGCCGATCACATAGGTTTGAGTGTAATCGTCATCGGCGGTGACGCTGGGGCAATAGAGGCCAAAGACAAAACGAAAGAGTAGAGCCGCTGTCAGAAAAGCCAGGAACAATATACGGATAGATAGGTTTGAACTTTTCAAAGGGGACCCAGTCTTAATTTTAAATGTTGAATTTTGAATTCTAAATTAATGAAAAAGGCTTTCAATTTTTTTAATTGAAAGCCTTTCTTAAATTCATAATTTAAAACTTAAAATTCATAATTGGTTATTTAAGCGCCTTCATGGTTTCGCGAATCAGATCCGCGGATTTTTCCACCATGGCGCGCTCGTCGTTATTCAAAGGAATCTCGATGATGTTTTCCAAGCCCTTGGAACCGAGTTTGGAATAAACACCGAAGTACATGTCCTTCAAACCATATTCCCCTTCCAAATAGACGGAGCAGGGAACGATGAGTTTTTTGTCTTTCAAGATGGCTTCGACCATGGAACCGGCAGCGGCTCCCGGAGCGTACCAGGCGGAAACACCGATCAAGTTCACCAATTCGCCGCCGCCCTTGCGGGTGCGGTCCACAATGGCAGTGACTTGTTCCGGCTTCAAAATGTTGGAAATCGGAATGCCCGCGATGGTCGAGTAGCGGACCAGGGGAACCATTTCGTCACCATGTCCGCCGATAACCGCGGCGTGCACGTTTTCAACGGCCACATCAGTGGCTTGCGCCAGGAAGGTGCGCATACGAGCGCTGTCCAAAACGCCCGCTTGACCGATGACGCGGTGCTTCGGCAAGCCTGAGGCTTTGTAAGCCACGTAGCACATGGTATCCAAGGGGTTGGTGACCACGATTAAGATCGTGTTAGGGGAAGCGGCAACCAGCTTTTTGGTGACGTCCGAGACGATGCTCTGGTTAATGGCGACCAGGTCTTCACGGCTCATACCCGGTTTGCGGGGCATGCCGGCGGTGATGACGCAGATGTCGGAGTTCGCGGTATCGGCGTAATCCGTCGTACCGGTTAAATGGGTGTTATAGCCCGAAATAGGGCCCACTTGCAGAAGGTCCAAAGCTTTGCCCTTGGGCATGTCTTTGGCAGCGGGAATATCCAACAACACGACATCGCCCAAATCTCTTTCGGCAATCCACGCCGCGCAAGAAGCGCCAACGTTACCAGCACCGACGACTGTAATTTTGGGACGAGCCATAAATCCTCCTGAAATGGGTAAAAGTCTTTCGAAGCGAAAGGTAGTCTACTCAAAGCTTTATTTAATGTCTATGAGACGGACCGCCCGGAAAGTGGATAAAAATGAATCGGTTTCTTACCATTTAAATGGTTTACCCGACACTTTTTTATGATTTTTTAAGCTCTAACGTTTATCTTTGTTATCGACATTCAAAAGGACGAGGCACATGGCACATAAGGGTTTTACACTTTGGTTTACGGGTCTTTCGGGGTCGGGTAAATCCACCATTTCAGAAAGAGTCGGCCACCAGATTCAAAAAATGGGATTTCCGATGGAAATTCTCGACGGGGACATTGTGCGTACCAATTTGTCCAAGGGTTTGGGTTTTTCCCATGAGGACCGGGATGAGAACATTAAACGCGTCGGGTTTGTGTGCCAACTCCTTACCCGCAACGGTATTCCCAACATCGCTTCAGTGATTTCTCCTTACCGCGCCGCCCGGGACCATAACCGTCAGAAGATTAAGAACTTTGTGGAAGTTTATGTGGCCTGCCCGGTGGAAGTTTGCGCCAAGCGGGATGTGAAGGGTCTCTATCAAAAGGCTATGGCGGGAGAGATACAGCACTTTACGGGGGTCAATGATCCTTATGAAGAACCGCTCAATCCCGAAATCACCTGTCACACCGATAAAGAATCCATCGAGGAAAGCGTCGAAAAGGTCATCAAGAAGCTCCAAGAATTAGGATACCTTTCTTAATTGGATTCATCAGAACCTAAGCATCATTCTGAAAAGTTTTTGCCTTGGTTGGCCGGATTATTTTTTTTAGTGGTCACCGTTTTTTTCTTCCGTCATTTTCTTTCTCTTTCAGGAACAATGGTCGTTTCAAAAATCACCGATGATCTGGCGGGCCAGTTTGTCTGGTGGCGCCAGTTTGGTTTTGATGAGCTGAAAAAAGGACATCTGGCCCTTTGGAATCCCCGTCTCTATTGCGGGGAACCTTTCTTCGGCGGGTTTCAGTCCGCCCTTCTTTATCCTCCTAACTGGCTTTTTATGTGTTTGCCCCTGCCATTCGCGCTTAACTTCAGCATGGCGCTTCATGTGTTCCTCGCCGGTTGGTTTACTTATCTTTGGGTTTCAGCCCGTGGTTCTCATCCCGTCTCCGCTTTGATGGGCGGTTTAATGTTTATGTTCGGGGCGGCCTATGTTCTGCATCTGGTGCCGGGTCACTTGCCGAATCTATGTACTATGGTGTGGATTCCGCTCATTTTTTTGGCAATTGACCAGTATCGAAAAGAATTGAAGACCAAATGGATTTTGATGGGGATGGCAGTGATGGCCCTTCAGGTTTTTTCGGGTCACATTCAATATGTCTATTACACCGGCGTGATTACGGCTATTTACGCTTTGTGCAACCTGCCTGAGAAAAAGAAGCTTCAGTTTTTAGGCGGCATCAGTCTTATCTATATAGGAGCGGTTTTGCTGTCGGCGGTGCAATTGATGGCGGGTTGGGCCGCGATGGTAGAAGGGGCACGCTCCCAAACGCTCGATATCGGCTTTTTGGATATAGCAGACATTTCTCCAGAACGGCTGTGGTGTCTACTCATGCCGGAGTTTTTTGGCGGCTACCAGGCCTATTGGGGCGGGGGAATGTACCATGAGGGTGTGGTGTTTGTCAGCGTGACAGCTTTTGTCTTGGCGCTCTTCGCGCTAAAAGTCTCACCAAACCAACAAAAGAAATTTTTTGTCTTTCTGATTTTGGGGATGCTGGCGGTAGCGGTGGGCACCAGGCTCCCCTTCTTCGTTCTCTTCTGCAAGTATTTCCCCCTCTTTGACCACTTCCGGGGCATTGGTAAGCTTAATATTTTTATCACGATCTGTCTGATCGCGTTGTCGGCGATGGGCATGGATGAGGTTTTCCGCAATCCTTCTTCTTTAGGGAAGTTAGCCAGCGGTGCTTTTAAAGGCGCTTTGGTCTTTATGGCGGTGGGTTTCATTTTTGTGATCGTACCTCGGTTTGGATTGCCGCGGCACTTCGACCCCTTTTTAATTCATATTCCCCAAATGGTCTGGGGTATTTGGCAATGCGCTTTAACCCTGTTGGTTTTGGCAGGGATGGCGCTTCTGGGTCTTCGTTGGAAGCCGATGCGTTATGGATTTGTGGCGCTGGCTTTTCTGGAGCTTTTTACTTTCGCGTCGGCCAATTTGCCCTCTTTTGATTTAACCGCTCTGCGCAAAGAAGTTTCCAAAATTCAGACCCTTTATGACCAGGACCCGGGAGATTACCGCGTTTATACCCGGTCTACCAATTACGCGCTGGGAACCACTGGCGGCAGTGTTTGGGGTGACGATCCGGCCTTCACTTTACGCTACAACCGTTTTTCCACGCAGAAAGAGAATAACCGGTTTTATTACCCGCATGAGGATGATGCTAACCCGCCATGGTCGAAGGCGATGGAAATGACCCGGCTTAAATATGTTCTTTTCAAAGAACAGGGCAGCTGGGTGCCAGAAAAGACAGGCCTCCATCCGGTGGCCCGCGCCGAGTTGGTCCATCATTGGACGGTGAAACCCATGGATGAAGTTTTTCCGGCGCTGATGGATTCGCGTTTTAACCCGCGCGAAAGTGTTTATTTGGAGTCCGATCCGGGAATGCAAACCGGCTCCGCAAAACAAAAAGGACAAGTCGCCCTCAAGGATATTTCGAGCGACGCGGTGGAGATCAGCGCGCAAGTCGCCTCGCCCCAAATTTTGGTCATCAGCGATTGCTACAGCAAAGATTGGAAAGCCAGCGCGGCGGCGGATTCCACCCAAAGGACTTATCGGGTCATGCCCGCGAATGGATTTCAGATGGGGATCCCCTTGGAATCGGGTACTCACCACTTTGTTCTTCAATACAGGCCCCATGCTTTTGTTATCGGCAGCTGGATTTCGTGGATAGCGTGGTTTTTATGGATTGGTGTTTTCTTTTTCACCGTTCCTTTAAGCCGCCGCCCTTAAACCCTATAATGCTGTTGTTCCATTTCACTTGATAGAAAGTTCCCATGAAAACCGCTGACCTTCATATGCATACCAACCACTCGGACGGCACCTTGAACCCGGTAGAGCTGGCCAGACTGGCTAAAGAACAAAATTTAGACGCGGTGGCTTTAACCGATCACGATACGGTGACCGGGTTGGCTGAGTTGGTGGAAGAAGTGAACAAGCTGGGTATTGAGGCGATACCCGGCGTGGAACTGTCGGCAAAGTTTTCTCCGGGCACTTTACATATTCTGGGCTACGGGTTTGACCCCAATGGTCCTATTCGTCAAAAGCTGGAAGAGTTTCAAAAAGCCCGTGCTGAAAGAAATCCGCAGATTCTGGCTAAGCTCGCCGAACTGGGAATGCCGCTCACTATTGATGAAGTAAAAAAACTTTCCGGCGCGAAAAACCAAATTGGCCGGCCCCATATCGCCAAGGCTCTGGAAGCCAAAGGCTACGCTTCTTACGAAGAGGCTTTCGACAAATATCTCACCAAGGGCGGCCCAGCCTATATCAACAAGGCGGGTTGGTCCGCTCAAGAATGTATCGACCTGATTCACGAATCCGGCGGGGTCGCGGTGATCGCCCACCCAATTCAAATGAAACTTCAAGGAATGGAACTGCGCACCAAATTAAAAGAATTAGCTGACATGGGGATGGATGGGATTGAAGTGGTTCACCCTGACCACAAGCCGGAAGATCAGGCCTTCTTCGCTTCTTTGGCTGAGGAATTCGGTCTTTTGCCCACGGGCGGCAGCGATTTTCACGGGGCACATAAGCCGGGAATTCAACTCGGCCAGTGCCGGCCGCCTTATACTTATCTAGAGGCCCTTCGGGAGCGGATGAAGTATTGGAGAGAGAAGAACTGATATGGACCAACAAATCACACCGGACCAATTTTTAGAGAACGCTAAAACCTGGAAGCCCGCCGAGGATTTCAGAAAACAAATTGATCATCAGTTGAAAACCGTTAAGTTGCCGGACGCGCTTATTCCAGATTTCGCCGAAGCCTTTCACGCCTGCGCTCAAAGCACTTATGACTACATTCAATATATTCACGAGCTCTCGACCACCAAAGAGATCGACAAGAAAAACTTTTTGCCTCAAGTGGCCCAGCTCATTGGGTTGGTGCACTCGCTTCAAAAGGCGGGAAAGCTTTATCAGGAAGCTTTTAAAAAGTTTGACGGCACGATTCGCGAAAAGCTTACCCAAGATGAGTTTGACACCGTTTATTACGACGCGATTCAAAATATCGAGCTTCGGTCGCTTTTAAAAAAGATCATCGATGAGGTCGAAGTGGTTTTGCAGACCTTTTCGCTGGTCAGCCAGGATTTGACGGGGGTTGAGTGTGTAGATCTTTATGAGACTAGCATCCGCTTTCAGCTGTTCTTACAGTACTTCATGGCCAAACATAAATTTTCCAACGAAGAGTTATGGTCGATTTTGTTTGATGTATACAGCCAGGTTTTAGAACTAGATGGTGTTTCAATCGCGCCGACGGAGTCGGAACTCAAAGACCTTCATCAGAAAATCCAGAAGTTTAGAAATAATTAATAAAATTTTTTAACTGCCAAGAAAATATAAAAGGCCCTCATCCCCGAACTGGGGACTTCGGGATTTTTATATTAAATGTTGATGGTCAATCCCTCGTATGCCGCAATCGTATTCGCGAAGAGTTTCTTGGCGCCTTCTTCTTTTTTCGCGATAGCGTCGTCATCGTGATTGGGATCGTGATGATAGAGCGCCAATTGCTTCACGCCCGCTTCCTGCGCCACGCGGCAGGCCATTTCGGGAGTGGAGTGGCCGTAGCCCTGGGTCGTCATCGTACCGGTGCCGGTATATTGTTCCATCGTGTACTGAGCGTCATGAATGAGAAGATCGGCGCCCTTAGCGAAGTGAATCAGGCGGCGGTCGCCCTCAGCGTAGCTTTCAATGTCGGTGGCATACACAATCGTTTTGCCCGCGTGTTCCAACTTATAAATAATCGAGCCGCTCTTGGGATGGTTGTAGGCGCGGTACTGGCTCACCACGACTTTATCTTTTGAAGTGTGGGCGCTGCCGGCGCCGTTGACGCGCTCCGCTTCCTCGCCTGAGGCCAAAATAATCTGATCCAGCGGTTTTAACGTGCCCACATGCTTGATGGCGTTGGTTTCCTCAAAGTCGACGGGAAAGAACATTTGATCCATCAACATATCCAAAACATATTTCATGTCGTTGGGTTGTCCGATGGGCGCGTAAGCTGAAGGACCGTAAATCGATAATGAGGCATCCGCTAAAAAAATAGGCGTAAAAAAGGGAAGACCCATGATGTGATCGTGATGGGTATGGGAAATCAGAATAGTAGTTCTAAGTTTTTTGAGTTTTTCTTTATTCGCGATAAAAGTTTTAACTAATTGTTTGCCCGCTTCGACGATACCAGTGCCGGCATCGAGAAAGATGGTGTGATCAAGAGCATTCACTTGGACGCAGGAGGAATTGCCGCCAATTTTTACGGTGCTGGGGCCAGGCACGGGAATAGAGCCGCGGACACCCCGAAAGGTGATGGTGAAGTCGTGAGCCATGGGCGTCGTCTCCTGGGCATCTAAGTGGGTACAACGGGTTTATTATTCCAAAAAAAGGGGTGTTTGCAAAGAATTAACCCGGAAAAGGGCTTAGGGCTCCCAAAGGGCCCGGGCACCGCAATGTTGGCATTCAGGGGCTTTTTCGCCTGCTTTGAGGTAGACACTAACTGTGCGGTTCTCCGCGGCACAGGTGACGCACAGGTGGGGTCCGGTATAGAGAACCTTCTCACCCGGATTGCGGGGGGAAATGTCGATATTCATCTTGGCCTGGGCGCCATCCGATGGGTTGGCTTTGGGATCCAGCGGGGTGCCTGAGGGTAGAGTTTCCAATAGTTCCTCGAAATGAAAGTAATAAAAAAGCCCCGTCTAGTTAAAGACGGGGCTCATGAAACGAACGACAGTTACTTCTTGGCTTTGGTCTTCGCTTTAGGAGCGGGAGCCGCGGCGCTTTGCTGTTTGGTCCAGTTCAACAATCCACCCGCCATGATGATCTCCTGCTGGCGGTCAGTCAAACCATGAACCACTTGGAACGACTTGCCGGTGGTCAAGTTTTTCACCGGGAAAGGGTGATCGACTTTAATGACCTGGGCCAAATCCGGAATTTCCAGTTTGTCGCCTTGAGAAATGCTGTCGTAGTCCGACGCTTGAACAAAGGTCAAGGGCAGGATGCCGAAGTTAATCAAGTTGGCGCGGTGAATACGGGCGAAGCTCTTCACGATAACCGCTTTGAGACCCAAATACATGGGAGCCAAAGCCGCGTGCTCGCGGGAAGAACCCTGACCATAATTTTCGCCGCCCACCACAAATCCGCTGCCCGCTTCTTTAGCACGCTTGGGGAAAGTGGGGTCGATGATGTTAAACACGAATTCCGAAATGGCCGGAATGTTGGAGCGTAAAGGAAGAACCTTGGAACCAGCCGGCATGATGTGGTCGGTCGTGATGTTATCGACGACTTTTAACAACACCGGGGCTTCAATTTTTTCCGCTAAGGGCGAATTGACCGGCAAGGGCTTAATATTCGGGCCGCGAACCACTTCGACCTTTTTCGGGTCTTTCGCGGGAGGAATAATGCCGTTGTCGTCCCAGACAAACTTTTCAGGAATATCCACTTTCGGCATTTTGCCGAGGGTAGAAGGGTCGGTGATCTTGCCGGTTAAAGCGCAAGCCACGCAGGTTTCGGGGCTGGCCAAATAAACCTTGGCGTCGCGGGTTCCCGAACGGCCTTCAAAGTTACGGTTAAAGCTGCGGATCGAAACGGCTCCCGACGAAGGGGCCTGGCCCATGCCGATGCAAGGTCCGCAGGCGGATTCAATAATGCGCGCGCCCGAGGCGATAATGTCGGCCAAAGCGCCGTTTTTCGCGATCATTTCAAACACTTGCTTGGAACCCGGCGTGACCGTCATGGAGACGCTGGGGTGAATGTGTTTACCCTTGAGCATCTTGGCGACCATCATCAGGTCGGTGTAAGAGCTGTTGGTGCAAGAACCCACGCAGACTTGCTGAACATCGATGGTCTTCAGCTTCGAAACTTCGGTCACGTTGTCCGGGCTGTGCGGTTGGGCGATCAGGGGGCGGAGCTTGTTGAGGTCGATGATGAGTTCTTCATCATAGGTCGCGCCCGGGTCAGCCGCCAAAGGCGTCCAATCCTTGCCGCGGCCTTGAGCCTTCATATATTCACGGGTATTCTCGTCAGAGGGGAACAACGAGGTGGTCGCGCCCAATTCGGCGCCCATATTCGTGATGGTCGCACGAGCGGTAGCCGAGAGGCTCTTTACTCCGGGGCCCGTATATTCCAAAATCTTGCCCACGCCGCCCTTAACGGTCAGCTTGCGCAAAACTTCGAGGATGATGTCTTTCGCGGTCACCCAAGGCTGCAGCTTGCCCTTGAGCTCCACACGCAAGACTTTCGGCATGGTCAGGTAGAAAGGTCCGCCGCCCATGGCGACCGCAATATCCAAACCGCCCGCGCCGATGGACAATTCGCCCAAGCCGCCGCAGGTGGGGGTGTGAGAGTCAGAACCTAAAAGAGTTTGGCCCGGAATCGCGAAGCGTTCCAAATGCACTTGATGGCAGATACCATTGCCGGGACGGGAAAAATAAACCCCGTGCTTGGCGGCAACTGACTGCAGGTAGCGATGGTCATCGGCGTTTTCGAAGCCGGTTTGCAGCATGTTGTGGTCGACATAAGAGACCGACAGTTTGGTTTGAACCTGGGGAACGCCGATGGCCTCAAACTGCAAATAAGCCATGGTACCGGTGGCGTCTTGGGTAAGGGTTTGATCGATGCGGATACCGACTTCTTGGCCCGCTTCCGGTGTGCCCGAGATGAGATGGGCGTTAATGATCTTCTGAACCATATTGAAACGTTTCGTTGTGGCAGCCATGCTTTCCTCCGTATTAGATAGGTAAGACTGTGAGAGTCGTTTGTTGAGAGGGCCTATTATGGGTCTGGCCCTAGGCGCAATTCAACCCTAAATCCGCCTCAAATCAGGGCAAAATGCGGTCTTTCAGGTTTATTCATCAGCTCGTCACGGCTATGGGCGCCTATTTCGAAATACGCCTTTCTATTTCGAGTTCTACTATTTATCTTTGAGTAAGATGTTCACTCAGGGCTGATCTTTTCTAACTCGCCGCGCGGGGAAATGATTTTGACCAACACCATCCTATCTATAGAAGGTATGCACTGCGCCTCCTGTGCTTCCCGCATTGAAAAGCAGTTGAAGACGGTAGCCGGCGTTCACTTTGTTTCGGTTAATCTCGCTTCCAATAAAGCTTATGTCCAAACTGAAGATCAGCAAACTAATCAGTCCGCTTTAGAAGAAGCGGTTAAACAGGCGGGTTACACGGCTCACCGTTATGTACCCAACGAGCATGTTCATACTTCTTATGAAGAACATGAAAGGCGATTCGGCTGGCGATTAATTCTGGGCGGTTTTTTAGCCGCGCCGCTTTTAATGCATCACCTGTGGATGAACTCGACGCTTTTTCAGTTCTCTCCCTGGGCTCAATTCGCTTTCGCTGTGCCCCTCTATTTTATTGTGGGCTACCCCTTTCATTATTCGGCTATCAAGCTGTTACTCAGCGGTCAAGCCAGTATGGATACGCTCATCTCTCTGGGAACTTCCGTAGCCTTTTTCGCGTCCCTGCCCGCGTTATGGGGAAAACCGGCGGACCTTTATTTTGACACGACGGGGATCATTCTTTTTCTGGTGACTCTGGGACGCTACTTAGAAAACCGATCCAAACAAAAAGTAAACCGGGCGTTGGAAAAATTGGTCCAGCTTACGCCCCGGGTGGCTCATGTTCTTAAGGAAACCCAGCAGGTGGACTTGCCGGTAGAGATGGTGGGTATCGGCGATCAGCTTTGCGTGAGACCCGGCGAGGCCATTCCGGTGGACGGTGAGGTTTTGGAGGGCAAGGGCCGCGCGGATGAATCGCTCTTAACGGGCGAGTCGCTGCCGGTTGAAAAACGCCCGGGCTCCGCTCTTTTCGCGGGTACGCTGAATGGCACCACCACTCTCATCATGCGGGCTCAATCCATTGGGGAAGAAACCGCCCTGTCGCACATGATCCGATTGGTAGAAGAAGCGCAGGGGTCCAAGGCTCCGGTTCAAAAGATGGCGGACCGTGTGGCTGAAATTTTCGTTCCCTTTGTTCTGGTTTTGGCGGCCGCTACTTTATTGGGTTGGATTTATATCGGCGGCGTGAATTGGACGGTCGCTTTTCAACATGTGGTCGCGGTGTTGGTCATTGCCTGTCCCTGCGCGCTGGGGTTGGCGACTCCCATCGCGGTGATGGCAGGCGTGGGTGTGGCGGCGCAAAAAAGCATCCTCATTCGCAGGGCCGAGGTGCTGGAAAAAACCCGCAAGATGGATGTGATCGTTTTTGATAAAACCGGAACGCTCACCGAAGGCAGGCCCCGCTTAATGGATGTGATGGTCGTCGGGAAAAATAATGAAGAGCAGCTACTCCGCTACGCTGGCGCGCTGGAAATGGGCACCAATCATCCCCTGGCTTCCGCCATCATGCGGGAAGTAATGGTGCTGGATTTAATTCTCCCCAAGGTTGAAAAAATTACAGAGACACCCGGCGCGGGCATTCAGGGCTGGGTAGAAGGCCGGCCTGTAGCGATTGGGACGAAGGCTTACATTGAGTCGCTGGAGGGTGTGGTGGCCAGCCCGCAAATCCGCGCCAATGTGGAAGCTTACCGTCAGGGCGGGCAAACCGTTTCGCTCATGGCAGTCGACAGCAAGATCGCTGGCATTTTGGTGATGGAAGACGCACTGCGGGCGCAATCGAAAGAAGTGTTAACTCAACTGAAGCAGTTGGGGCTTCAAGTGCATCTGTTAACGGGCGACGGTGAAGTGGTGGCTCAAAAAGTGGCGGATCGGGTCGGCGCGGACGCGGTGAAGGCCAATGTGACCCCCGAAGGCAAAGTGAACTACATCAAAGAACTGCAAGCCAAGGGCCTCAAGGTGGCCATGGTGGGCGATGGCTATAACGACGCTGCGGCTTTAATGGCGGCGGACCTGGGCATCGCGGTGGGCACGGGAACCGATGTAGCCAAAGAGGCGGGCGACATTGTGCTGGTTCAGGGCGACCTGCATAAGGTGGTCGAGGCGATTCAAATTTCGCGGGCGACCTTTAACATTATCCGGCAGAACCTGTTTTGGGCCTTTAGCTACAACCTGTTAGCTCTGCCCCTGGCCATTTTTACGCAAATTCCACCATCCCTAGCGGCGGGAGCGATGGCGTTGTCCTCTATTATGGTGGTGCTCAACACGCTCCGGCTTTTCGGAAAGAAGTTCTAAAACCTCCCGGTTTAACCGTCAAAAATAAGACAAAACTCACGTTCGCCGGTTAGCCCGCCTTTGCCGAGTTGATTTTCCAAACCTAATAAAGTGGGGTATACTTGTTTCGGGTCGAGTCAAACAACACTGATTTATCGAGGCGAATTATGAAAACATTGTTTATGTGTTTAATTTTGATGTCGGCTGTCATTGTGCCCATCGCTTGCGGTAATTCTAACAATACACCCGCGACGCCCATTGGCGGCAGTAACGCAAAGTCTCCCACCTCGACGCCGACAGGTACGGTGACGATCGTTACCTCGACTCCCACTGGAACACCGACCAGCAGTGCGTTCACTCCAACCGTTACTATTACTCCAGCTACTTATAATCAAACTTTTGGAACTTCTGGCGCGCCCGAATGTATGGTCATTACGGGTACTCGGATGGATTTGGGTGAAAGAGGCACTTATCCCGCGATGGAGTCCTTTACCATCGGCGCGGGCGGGTCGGCTGTTATTGCCAGTATTGGCGGCGCGGTATTACAAGGTATTCCCACGCCGAATGTCACTCCTAGCGCTCCCTTTTGGGCGCCTACTACCGTTTCGCTCGTTGGGCCTCAAGGTTATGTGTTCAACGGTTCGAATTCCGCCGTCCTTGATGTGACTTCCAGTGGGTCGGCCACTTTGTATGAAGGAAACAATACTGAACTGGCCTGGGTTGGTAATGCGGGTGAAGCCATTCCCGCGTTGGGACAAGCCTATCAACCGGTTCAAGTAACTGGTTACGGTACGGTTCCTTTCAATAATCCTAAATCTCTCGCTACGGATAGTAATGGAGTTCTTTATGTGGCGGATACGGGATCTGGAGTGATTGACGTGTTTGACGGAAAAGGCGGACCTAATTTTCCGCAAGCGGGCTTCCATCAACTCGCGGGGAATGCGGGCACATTTACTGTCGGCTTGAACACTTTTACAGGCGTAAACTTTAGATCGCCCTACGCGGTAACTACTGACTCGAGCAATAATCTGTGGATGACCGATACGGGTTATTCCCCCTCTTATGTCCAGGCTTTTGCTAATTCGGGCACGCCTTCCTATGGTGTTTCGATCGTTATGGCTTTCCAAACGATTCCCGGATGCGTGGCGACGGGTATCGCGATTCCAACCTCAGGGAAATACGCCGGCATGATCTGTATTGCTGATTCGGGTAATAACCAAATTGAAATCTACAGTGCTACCGGAAGCATTTTGGGACTCTTGACTGATCCACACAGTGCTTATGAAGGTGGTAAACCGTTCCAGCCGTCGTGCATCGGATACGACAATACTAACAATATTCTTTGGGTCGCGGACACAGCCAACGACAACATCATTTCGTTCACGCCGAATTGATTTTTTAAGAACCAAAGTTTCTTTAAGCCCATGCTTTTTCACGAAGGCATGGGTTTTTTTATTGTCTGTGACGGCTCTTTCTTGACGGTCTTTTGAATCTTGCCTATCCTACGTTTCGTTTCCAACACCCTGTTGTCTATTAATCTATAGAGGTGAATTATGCAAAGACGTTTGATGGCGGTCTTGTTAGTTCTCTTGGCCTGGTCAGCAGTCTCCTGCGGTCCCAAGATTAATCCGAATGAAATTCGCATCGGTGAATACGCGGCCCTGACAGGAGCGGAAGCCACGTTCGGTATCTCGACTGATAACGGCATTAAGCTGGCGATGGATGAAATTAACGCGGTGGGCGGCATTAACGGAAAGACTTTAAAGCTCACGGTTTATGACGACCAGGGCAAGCCGGAAGAAGCCGCGGTGGTGACGACTAAACTTATTACTCAAGACAGGGTACAAGTTGTTTTGGGCGAGGTGGCCAGCTCGCTTTCTTTGGCGGCGGCGCCGATTTGCCAGCAAAACAAAGTGCCGATGATTTCGCCTTCTTCTACCAACCCCAAAGTGACCCAGGTGGGCGACTATGTTTTCCGCGTCTGCTTCATTGATCCTTTCCAGGGCCAGGTGATGGCGGATTTCGCGATGACGCATCTCAAGGCTAAAACCGCCGCGGTTTTCCGCGATCAAAAAAGCGACTACAGCATGGGCCTGGCGGATTTCTTCGTGAAGCGTTTTAAGGAAAAGGGCGGCACGATTGTGACTGACCAAAGCTATGTGGCGGGCGACGTGGATTTCAAATCTCAGCTCACCAATATCCGCGGATTAAAGCCGGATGTGATTTTTGTTCCTGGTTATTACGGCGAAGTGGGGTTGATCGCCAAGCAGGCGAGAGAGTTGGGAATCAAAGTCGCTCTCTTGGGCGGCGACGGATGGGATTCCTCCAAACTTTATGAAATCGGAGGCGCGGCGCTGGATGGCTGCTATTTCTCCAGCCACTACTCCCCGGATTCAACCGATCCGCATGTGAAAGACTTTGTGAAGAAATATCAGGCCAAGTACGGCCAGGTGCCGGACGCGTTGGCGACTTTGGGCTATGACGCCATGGGTGTTTTGGCCACGGCCTTGAAGAACGCCAAGAGCTTGAGCAATACGGATATTCGGGACGCGATCGCGGCCACGAAAGCATACTCGGGAGCCACGGGTTCTATCAGCCTGGACGCTAACCGCGACGCGGTCAAACCGGCGGTGGTTTTAAAAATAGCCAATAACAAGGCTTCTTATGTGAGTACGGTTAATCCATAAATAGGCAGTATGTTTATTAAAAGGCCCGGGAAGAAATTTTCCGGGCCTTTTTTGTTTTAGGCCTGGCGGGTGTAAACTCTATGCGTATTCAATCAGCCTTGGGAGCGAAAGTATGAAAAAAGCAATTCTAATGGTTTTGATTTTCTTCATGGCGGCGACAGCCGCTTTTGCCGATGACCGGGGTGGAGTGGATACAAAGACTTCTTCGCGTAAAGAAAATAGCGACTTTTATCTGGGAGTGGGGACCGGAGTCGACCTGACAGGCTCTAGCTGGAACTCGGCTTCTGTGACTTATGGATTGGGCGGCGTCGCCGACGTTTTCGGCGGGTTCCAGTTAGACAAGAACCTGGCGGTTCAAGCGGAAGTCCAGAATTTTATCGCCGAAGGTATTTATACAACCAATATTATTTCCCAATACAACCTGCGGGGATTGTTAGAGATTAAATACGCTTTCAGCACGCCTATTTGCCAACCCTATTTATTGGCGGGAGGCGGATTGGTTTATACTCTCCTGAACCAAGCGAATGCCTATACCACCTCGGTTAACGCGGACGCGTTAGGCGGATTGGGGCTCCAATTCCCGGTGTCTTCGACTTCCTTCATTTTCTTCGAAGGTAAATACAATTTCATCCTGTCCTCGACAACAAGTTTTCAAGATATTCCAATCACGATGGGTATTTTTGTTAATTTATAATTATTTTTAAATATTGGATTAACTGATGAAACTATTGCGGCTTAACCTATTTATTCTTTTTATTGTCATGGGCTTAACCACGCTGGCCTGCCAGAAAACATACACGCTGACGCCCGCTTCCTCGACATCGGGATCGACTCCCGCGCCAACATCTTCCTGTAACCCGGGCTCTCACTCCTATCTTTCACAATGGGGAACGGCGGGAACGGGCAATGGCCAGTTTGACGATCCTGCCGACGTTGTTTTTGATAACAGCGGCAATTACATCTATGTGACGGATTATTTTAATAATAGGGTTCAAGAATTTACCGCCAGCGGAGCTTATTTCAGCCAGTGGGGCAGCAGTGGAACGGGGCCCAGTCAATTTTCCGATCCGGAAGGACTAGCGGTCGACAGTAGTGGAAATGTTTATGTAGTGGATAACGGCAATAACCGGGTTCAAAAATTCACCGGTGCCGGCAGTTTCATCAGCCAATGGGGTGTAAGCGGATCCGGAAACGGTCAATTTTCCTATCCCTCATTTATCGCTATGGATGGTCATGGTAATTGTTATGTGTCGGATAATTGGAATAACCGAATTGAAGAATTTACCACAGGAGGCACCTATATCACTCAATGGGGTGTCTATGGAACCGGCAACGGCCAACTGAATGATCCGGAAGGATTGGCGGTTGATAGCAGTGGAAATGTTTATGTGATGGACCGGGGAAATAACCGGGTTCAAAAGTTTACTTCCAGCGGCACTTATCTTTCCCAATGGGGCTCGTTGGGAGGCGGTCACGGCAGTTTTGATAACGCGACTGGAATTAGATTGGACTCTTGCGGCAATATTTATGTCGCGGACTCATTTAATTATCGCGTGCAGGAATTTAACTCCGCGGGCACTTATTTAACCCAATGGGGAAGCAACGGCACGGGTAATGGCGAGTTTAACGCTCCCGCTGGTTTGTGGATTGATGGAAGCGGAAATGTTTATGTGACGGACTATTACAACAACCGCGTGGAAAAGTTTGGGCCTTAAGCTGGCTGCAGCTCGATTAAACTTACCTCGGGGTTTAATCCAAACCGAACAGGCAAAACCCAAAAACCGGTGCCGGCGGAAACATACAGCTGGCAGCCATCCTCATCGAAAAGTCCCATGTCGTAATGTAAAAAAGGTTTCGCCAAAGACCATTTCAGCCATTTGAAACCAAATTGACCGCCATGGGTATGGCCGCTTAAGGTCAGCTCAATTTTTCTTTCTTTCGCTTGTTTAAAACCCTGGGGTTGGTGCGCCATTAAAACGGTGATGGCGTTGGCCGGTTTTTTCTCAATGGCTTTGTCAAAGTCAGGGGCGACCGAGCCCCATTTGCCAAAACGACGGGCGCCTTGATCGCCTACTCCGGCGACCCAGATGACATCGTCTCCCCGCTTCACTTCCATTCCCTCATTGACCAGCATGGTTAACCGGCTGTTTTCTAAAATGTTGAGGGTTTTTTGAGGATTGGCATAAACATCGTGATTGCCTAACACGCCCAACATGAGCAGGTACGGATCCATACACTCGAGGCTTTTTAGAAACTTGGGAAGGTAATGGGGGTCGTCATCCGTAATATCCCCGCAAACCACAAAAAGATCGGGATTGGTATTCTGGGCCACTTTTGAAAATTGTTCTAAGCGGGCCGGGCGGCTGAAAAATCCCACATGTAAATCAGACACCATGGCGATTTTGTAGCCCGCGAAAGAAGCAGGAAGATTCTTAATTTTCACGACTACTTTTTCTACCTTAATTAAAAACAAAGCCTCAATCAGACCAATGGCGCTGATGGCGAGAATGGTGATTAAAAATATGTCTGAAGGGGTGTGGGCGAAAGTAAAGAAGGACATTCCACCCCATTGAAAAGCGATGATCCAGACTATCCCCAAAATGATTAAGAAGGCGGAGTAGAGAAAAATCAAAAAGTTCCAAAAAACCCAAAAGGGCGCTAAAACCGCCCGGGCCACGCGAAAGAAGGGAGATGAATGACTTTTGAGAAGCAGGGGCAATAATACCCAGAGCAGGTTGCCCAGAATGGCCGCGAAGAAAACAAAGTGCCAGTATTTAGGGTATATGTGCAGCCCGGTCGAAATAGCTGTGGCGTTAATCAGAAAAAACAGAGTTACGACAAGGTTGACGACGAGAACGGTTTTTCGGGAAGCCAAGGTATCTCCTGGATTGTTTTCGACCCCATATTTGGGCGTTAAGACAGTAATGTCAAGATCGTCCCAACGGAAAGACTCCTGTTTTTCTATTTAGCGCCGGGTGGTTCACGGGTAGAATTTCACCCGGAAAGGCTCACATGGAAAGCTTCTTACAACTTTTGCTCAATGGAACGGCGCTGGGTTCGATTTACGCCCTCATCGCCCTGGGCTACACCATGGTTTACGGCATTTTGCGCCTGATTAACTTCGCCCACGGTGACATTGTCATGGTGGGCGCTTACGCCGGCCTCTTTACGGCTCTGGCTATTGGCGCGCCAGCACACCCGACTTTCGGTAATTTTTGCGTTGTTTTGATTGCCGCCATGGCCGCTTCGGCCTTGTTGGGATTGGCGATCGAACGTTTCGCTTATCGTCCCTTGCGCAACGTACCCCGATTAAATCTTCTGATCACAGCCGTAGGCGTTTCGCTCCTGCTGGAAAATTTGGGTCAGGTTTGTTTTGGCGCGACGCCCCGGGTATTTCCCGAAATTATGCCCAGCATGACATTGATCCAATACGGGCAAATCGCCGTGACGAATCAGCAAGTCACGGTTTTCGTTACCTCTCTCTTTTTAATGATTGTGCTGGAATGGATTGTGCTCAAAACCAAACTGGGCCGGGCCATGAGGGCGGTGTCTTTTTCCCATGAGATCGCCTCGCTGGTCGGTATTCCGACCGATAAAATTGTGGCTTTCACTTTCGCCGTGGGTTCGGCTTTGGCGGCGGCGGCGGGCATTTTGATTTGTATTTCCTATCCCCGGGTAGATCCTCTGATGGGCGTCATGATGGGACTCAAGGCTTTTGTGGCGGCGGTCCTGGGCGGTATTGGCTCTATCCGCGGCGCGGTGGTGGGGGGGCTTCTGATGGGGATCGCCGAAGCGATGGTAGTGGGCTATGGCTCTTCGACTTACCGGGACGCGTTGGCCTTCGCTATTTTGATTCTTATTCTTCTGTTTAAACCCGCCGGACTTTTCGGCAAGTATCAGCCGGAGAAGGTGTAACCCGCATGCGCTCGAATCTTAAATGGGTTTTAATTCTGCTGGCTGTTTCCCTGGCAGCTCAAGGTTTAACCGCAGTCCTTCCACCTTACATCGCTCAGCTTTTTATTCTCGCTTCGATCAACGCGGTGCTGGCGGTGTCGCTGAATTTGGTAAATGGACTCTCGGGTCAATTTTCCCTGGGTCAGGCGGGCTTCATGGCGGTGGGAGCTTATACAGCGGCTTCAGTGAATGTGTTTCTTTTGTCGTCCCTCAGGGGCAATCCGGCGGGGGATCAAATCGCTTTAGTTATCTCATTAATTGTGGCGGCGGTGGCCAGCGGTTTTGTGGGTTATCTGGTAGGCCTGCCCACATTGCGTCTTCGCGGGGATTATCTGGCGATTGTCACTTTGGGCTTCGGCGAAATTATCCGCGTGGTGATTCTCAACATTCAGGCGGTCGGCGGGGCCAGAGGATTTACGAATATTCCCAACAGCACCAGCGCTTTTTTGGTGGTTTTCATTTTGGCGCTTTGCGTTCTGCTGACTCACCGGTTTGTGATGGCCTCCCAGGGCCGGGCGCTTTTAGCGATCCGTGAAAATGAGATCGCCGCGGAGGCGATGGGCGTGAATACTACCTCCTATAAAGTGGGAGCTTTTGTGGTTTCGTCCGCGGTAGCGGGTGTGGCGGGCGGGCTTTTCGCGCATTACCTGTCTTATATCAATCCCAGCTCGTTTGATTTTATGAAGTCGGTGGAAATTGTGATTATGGTGGTTTTGGGCGGGATGGGCTCGGTTTCGGGCGCGATTCTGGCGGCGTTTATTTTAACTTTTCTGCCGGAAGCCTTAAGACCCCTGCAGGATTTTACTCATGTGGATTTGCGGATGGTGATTTACTCCCTGCTCCTTATCGTCATGATGTTAATGAGGCCCCAGGGTATTTTTGGACGCCGGGAACTATGGCAAATTTTTTCAGGTTCAAAAACTAGTAAATCCGCGAAATAGTGGTTTAATTAGTTCTCGAGAAGCTTCAATCCCGTGATGGATCAACATGAAATTCCTTAAAACCTTAGCCCTTTTTATCCTCTTTGGATGGTCCGCGCCCCTGTGGGCCGTCGCGCCCATGGACTACTACAACACTCTGGTAGCCGGAGACGATGACGCCGGCTTTAGAGACGGCGCTTTTGATGACGCCCGGTTTAACCGGCCCTGTGGGTTGGCGATTGATGAACAGGGCGACCATCTGTATGTGGCGGATCAGGACAATAACCGCATCCGCGTGATTTATTTGAATGAAGACAACCGGGTGGAAACCCTGGCAGGGACGGGACTTTACAGCTCGGAAGACGGAAAGTTATTAGCCGCCTCCTTTAGCCACCCTTCGGCGATCACCTGGCTGCCCGATGACCGGCTGGCGGTTTACGAAAGCGGCGACCAAAATATCAGGGTTGTTGATTTAAAAACCAAGCTGGTCAGCACGCTGGCTAAGGATGTTGGCCTGATTTGGAATATCGCTTATTGGCCCGAAGACGACAGTCTTTATTTGAGCGAGCCTTTGCTGGGTTTGTTAAAAAGATTTAGTTTTAAAGCCGGGAAGCTTTCGACGGTTTTAAATAATGATCCCCAGATGTCTTTGCCCCAGGCCCTCTGTTATTACCAGAAAAAATTCTATCTTTCAGATGGAAAAACATCCTCTGTTTATCAAATGAGCACGGCGGCGGGCCCAACCTCGGGGGAAGTCTCGATAGGATTCACTCTGGTGGGAAAGGGAGAAAAAATTCAGGAATTAACCGGTTCGGATGATTGTGTTTACGCGCTTCAAGGCGGGGATATTTCAGTGGCTAAAGTTTTGCCGAAATATAAACCGGTCAGCCTGATCTCAACCTGGGGATTTCCGATAGAAAATACCAATCCGGGTTACGCGCCTTTATTGTATTTGAAGGGCGAACAATCCATGGCCTTGGCGGCTTCGCCGAGCGAAGCGCGCAAGTTTTATGTCTCAGGACAGAATGTTTATGATCAAAAAATCCTCAGTTTTAAAGACTATCATTTTGACGACAAGTGGTTTGCCCGGATCAAGCCGGACACCGGCGGGGTTTTGACCGATTTTGACTACCCCACGGAAAAACCTAAAAAAACATTCCGCATTTTAGTGGTGGGCAGTTCGCGGGTAGTGACCGCGCCGGTGGTGTTTCCGGGTGAGAAATCGACGGACGCAGGGTTGGATTTAAACGACCAGGATTTTCATTCGCTGAGAATTAACACCATTTCTAAGCGGCTGGAGCTTTTGCTCAATACGAACGCCGCTTTAAACGACCAGTCCGAACATTTTGAGGTGCTGACTCTGGGCCATCCCGGTATGAACATACAGCTTTTTCATGAAAACGAGATCGTGAATATCGCCAAGCAATACCACGTTGATCTGGTTTTGGGGATAGTTACGCCCAGTGGTGAGGAGAAATTTGAGGATTATTATTTGAAGCCGCTTGACGGGGATGGCATTCCCTCGGACAAAGTAGATCCGGAATTTTTATTGAAACCCTGGAAAGATAAAATCCCCGGGGGCGCGCCCGAGCGGCTTTATCAAAGCTGTATCAAGAAAAAATTGGTCAGGGAAGCCTCAAAAACCCAACTGCAGTTTGGCTTATTTGAAAACCTGCTTTTAACAGGAGATACTGAAATACGGGATGATTTAATTGAAATGATTGGAAAGCCTCTGAGAGTCATCTCAGAAAAACTCAAATCTATTCCCTCCGAGGGAGGAAAAAGCCCCGAATTTTGTCTCTGTTTTGTGCCGGGAGATGACGCCAGACCCATCAGTGCTTATGACTCCTTCTGGCAGGATTTGTCCCTTCGCCAGGGCATTAAGCTGATGGATCTGATGAAGCCTTATGATGATTTGAAATCCAGCTATTTTCCAACCAGTGAAATTTGCTGTCACCGGCATTACACCGCCTATGGCAACGCTTTGATCGCCTACCTTTTAAGTTATTACCTGCCGAAACAAAACTGGATTCCGACCAAATAAACCGGATCATTCCGCATCACAACGGTTGTTCACCGTTGGTCAAAACCCGATTTCTAGTTAAAATAGTCCGCGTTTATCTCATCCAACTCTGGAAGGACTTTTCGTGAATAACCTCAAAATCACCATCGCCTTATTTTTGGCTCTTTTGCCTGTTTCGGCTTTCGCGGTTACGCCAATGGAGTATTACAACAGCCTGGTGGCGGGAAGCGATGACCCGGGATACAAGGACGGCGCTTTTGACGATTCCTTCTTCAACCTGCCGGCCGGATTAGCTTTCGATAAAGAAGGCACCCGTCTGTTTGTGGCGGACCAAAAGAATCACCGGATTCGAGTGGTTAAAATATATGAAAACCAGAAGGTGGAAACCCTGGCCGGATCGGGCGCGGCGGGAAACGCTGATGGAAGCTTCACTCAGGCGACTTTTGAAGAACCCATGGCGCTGGCCTTTTTGCCTGACGAACAATTGGCGGTTTATAACCATTTTGACTCGACGAGACGAGACCCAAAAAAGAATCTGGATACATCCTTAAAGTTATTGAACTTAAAAACCCATCAGGTCAGCACGCTGGTGAAACAGGATCTGGTGCAGGCCTGGAGCATGGTTTATTGGCCGAAGGATCACAGCCTGTATCTTGCGGACCCGGCGCAGGGGGTGCTTCAACGGTACAATCTGGAGACCAAAAAACTATCCATTGTTTTATCCCACGACTCCAAAGTGCCGCAGCCCAAGGCCCTTTGCGTGAATCAAGACCAGCTTTATGTCTCTGACGCCAAAAGCTCTTCGGTCTATCGTTTTGAGCCTTCCTACAATGGAACGGACATTACCTCGGCCAATCTCCGCTGGCTGGGGCAGGGCGATCATATTGTGGCGATGACGGGGACTGAAGACTGCGTCTATGCCCTGCAAGCCTGCGAAAATCCCCTGGCCCAGATTTTGCCGGATACCAAGCCGATTCCCAAATATACGGCGGTTCAACTGCCCACCATGTGGGGTTTTTGGATGAACAGCAACAGTCCGGCTTATTTACCTTTTCTCAAGCCTTCCAATGACGTACCCAGCGGTTTCGCCGCGTCGCCCCGGGAAGCGCGTAAATTTTTCATTACCCGCCGCAGCGACATCAACAATTCCATCGTCAGTGTGAAGGACTACCACTTTAAAACCTGGTGGGGGTCCAGAAGCCGGTCGGATGTGCCCAAGGCCTTATCGGATTTCGATTATCCAGAGGCGAAGCCGCCCAGAACATTCCGCATCCTGATCGCGGGTAATTCCATGGTTATCACTTCTCCCCGGACTTTTGGGGAAAAGGTGGAGGCGCTGGCGGACAATGATTCTTTCTTTGGAAAATTATTTTCCTGGTTCGGTTCTTCCGCGCCGGCGGTGGAAGACCCGGCTTTTCATGACGGCTCGTCTTTTAGAACCGATACCCTGTCCAAACAATTGGAAGTGCTGCTTAACGCCCAGGCGTCTTTAAAGGGCCTTTCGCAGCATTATGAAGTGCTCAACATCGGCCACCCGGGCGGTTCGGTGGTTTTTTATTCCAATACCGAAATACCCTATTTGGTGAAGAAGTATGACGTCGATATGGTGATTACCTTTATGACGCCTTATCCCGAAGAAGAGTTCACTTACTATTACAGCGAGCCTCTCACCTCGGAAGGAATTCCATCCGGATCGGTGGACCCGGAGTTTATGTTGAAGCCGATCGCGGAAAGAATGCCGGCGGGAACGCCCGCGGCGGATTTGTTTGAGCGGGCCAAGAAAAGAAAGCTGGCCGATATCACCTCGTCCAACCAAGTTCTGTTTAACTGCTCGTTTCAGGGACTGCTGGCGACACAGGACCCGGCGATTCGCGCGGATCTGGTGGAAATGTTCGCGAAGCCTTTAAAAGTATTGTCCGCGAAATTAACAGCCTCAAAAACGTCAGAAGGAAAACCGGTTCGGGTGATGGCTTGTTTCGCGCCCAATGACGGCGGGACACCCCTGTCAGCTTATGAGTCTTTTTGGACGGCGGTTTGCGCGCAAAGCAAATTGAGCCTTTTAGATCTTTCGAAACCTTTTGACGATATGAAAGTTCCCTTTTTCCCTGTCATGGAAAAATGCTGCGGACAGCATTTCATGGCTTATGGGAATGGTTTGATCGCCTATTTGATGAGCTACTATCTGCCCGAGCAAAACTGGATACCGTTTAAAGCCGGGGCAGCCGGTAAGTAGAACTTAAAAGAGATTATTGGTTTTCTTTTAACGAAGCATGGCCCAGATGGTTGGCCAGGTGCATGGAATGAAAAAGAAACCAGTTTTTCTTGCTTAACTGGCCAAAGCGGGGATGGTCGCTGAACTCGCCCTCAAACTTCTCAAAGTCAGCCAGGGCCTGCCGTAATTGGGCTAACGCGGCCTTTTCATCGCCCTCCAGGCGCTCCACCGGCGTTCCCTTCATAGGGGAGCCGATGCCCGTGGGAATAAAGCCATCCTTAGCGGTTTTAACCATGCCGATCGGCCCGGTCACATGTCTTTTCCACCAGGACAGATCCCGATGAAGGCCTTTCATGGAGCCTTCCACCGCTTTACGGCAATGCTCCAGAATTTGAAAATAACTCCACTGGCCGGTCGTGGCCACCGGGCCTTTTTCTAAAGCGGTCAGTTCCTGGCGGATATCATCGAAGTTTTTAAACCGTAGTTTTCGGCGCATGGGGTACTCCTCCAGAAATTTAATCGTACAAAGGCGGGGGTGGGGGCACTGACTTTACTTTTTTAAACCGGACCGCGAAAAAACCTTCCACGTCCGGCGTGGGTAAAACCCGAACCGATTTAGCCACGGAAGGGTGAAATTTCAAATCGCCCCACTGGGTGAGGCCGCGGGTATGGAGGGGCATGGGCAGGGTGACATCCTCAATTTCCAAAGCGTCGCCGTAGGTTTCGAGCGCCCATTGAACGACCATCTCGTTCTCTTCCGGCGAAAAGGTGCAGGTGGAATAAACCAGCGTGCCGCCGGGTTTGACAGAAAGTACGGCGGATTTTAAAAGGCGGCGTTGGTCTTTCGCCATTTTGCGGTTGGTGTCTTCCCGCCAGTAGCCGTAAGTGGAAGGGGTGTCCAGTTGAAAGCGCCCCTCAGAGCTGCAGGGAGCGTCCAGCAGAACCTTATCAAAAGTCTCGTGATTTTCTTTCCAAACCATTCCGCCCTCACCCGCTTCCAGCACGGTCACGTTGGTGGCGCCCTGCAAAGCGGCGTTGGCCTTCAGTTTTTCCAAACGAATGGTGTTGTTATCGTTGGCGACAATTTGCCCCTGATTTTTCATGAGGGCGGACAACTGGGTGGTCTTACTGCCGGGGGCGGCGGTGAGATCCAACACTTTGTCACCCGGGTTGGGAGCCAGAACCAGAGGGGGAACCATGCTGGAAAGGCCCTGAACATAGATCTCCCCATTTTTGTAGAGATCAGTTTTTTCTAAATCCTTTTGTTTGCCTTTGCGCAGGATAAAGGCGTCTTTATTCCAAAGCACATTCTCAATTTTAAACCCCTGAGGTTCGAGGCGTTCCTTCATGGTTTGCTGGCTGGGCTTGAGTGTGTTCACGCGAAAAGTCGTGGGACGTTCCTCGTTAAAGGATTTCAGAACCTGATTCCACTGATTCGCGGGAATGATGCGGCGCAGTTTGAGCTCGAAGGCTTCGGGTAGGTGGCGGGGTTGGCTTTTCAAAGGGCTACCATTCGATCAGAAGGGCATCAGCCAAAAATTTCATCAAAGGCTCCGCGGCACGGCAAGACTCAATGAAGACTTCCATGAAATGGGAAGAACAGGCGGTTTTCTCATCCAGGGAGGAGAAACAAATAAAGTCTTTACGCTTTAAATCCTCGATGTAGGGATGGGCCGGATCATAGCCCTTGGGCGGGCGAACCAGTTTGTCGCCGTCCAACGCGCATTCTTTTTTGAATTTTTTATTGGTTAAAACCGCTTTCCATTTTTCTGGGTGGTTCGCCAGATGGTCGCGAATTTGGCCCAGGGTAGGCGGCTCAGGGCGCCAGATACCCCCGCCGGTAAAAACCTCGCCCGGTTCCAGGTGCAGGTAATAGCCGGGTACATGAAAATCACTGAAGCGGTCATGCCGGAATTTGGCCGAAGCGGCGGTTTTATAGGGGGTTTTGTCTTTAGAAAAGCGGGTGTCACGGTAGATGCGGAACATGGAACCGCCCATAGGGCTGTTATCCGCGGTCATGTGTTTGCTGATTTTGCGAAGCTGGGGGCCGACTTCCCCGATGAAATCGAGCAGGGGATTACGCACCTGCAGCTCATAGCGCTCTTTGTTCGCGTGAAACCAGGGCCGGTTGTTGTTTTTTTTCAGTTCCCGGAGAAACTTGAAAAAGGTCGGTTGGAAATAAACTTTACCCATCATTTCTCCTATCGCTGCGCGGCGCTGAGCGCTGAAGCGGCTTTGAGATATTCTTTCACCATTTTTTCTAAACGGGCCATGTTTTTCTCTTCCACAAATTTTCCATTCGCGTCAAAGGCATTTTGAGCGAAGCCCAGGGTATACATGTCGGGATAGACGAAGACGCCCAGGCCTTCCAAAGGAATGCGGGTTTGCCACAGGCCGCGAATACCGCCGGCGCCGCTGATGGAAGCGGATAACAGCAGGGCGCTTTTGCCCCGGAGCAGATGCAGATTGACGCGGGAGACCCAATCGATGGCGTTTTTAAAATTGCCCGGGATGGAAAAATTATATTCGGGGATCGCCAGCAGCAGCCCGTCGGCGGCTTGGAGCCGGTTGGCGAATTTTAAGGCACCGGAGGGGAATCCTTTTTCCTGAAGATCCCCGTCATAAGGAGGCATGTCGAATTCGCGGAAGTCCACCAGATCCACCTCGGCGCCGTTTTGATCGGCGATCTCGGCGGCCCAGGCCAGGAGTTTTTTGTTGGTCGAACCGGTGCGCACAGAGGAAGTGAAGGCCAGCAGTTTCATGAAGAGTCCTTTATCAGTAATGCCGCTAGGGTAATAAAAAAAAGGGCCGAAGCCAAGACGGCTTCGACCCCTTTTAAACTAATTTTTGAGAATTAGTTGGCTTTCGGCGCTTCCGTAGGAGCTTCTTTGGGCTCTTCCTTCTTCTTGTTCATCATTTTCTTCATTTTTTCCAAAGAGGCTTTGGTCATCAGGGAAATGTTCAGGTTGATATTCACGTCGTTGGCCACAATCAGGTTGCCGGCGCCGGTCAATTTATCCTGGCCCCAGACCAAACCGAAGTCGCGGCGGTCAATCTTGGTGCTGGCCGTAAAGCCCGCGATATCCATACCCATCATGGTATCTTTGCCCAAATAGTCCACATCGAGAACAACGGACTTGGTGACACCGTGGATGGTCAAGTCGCCGGTGACTTTATATTTCTTGTCGCCCGCGGTTTCCACGCCAGTGCTTTTGAAAGTCAGAGTGGGATACTTTTCAGCGTCAAAGAAATCGGGCGATTGTAAATGCTTGTCGCGCATTTCATTGTCGGTGCTGATGCTGGCGGTTTGGATGGTGACGTTGATTTTGGCGGCTTCCGGCTTTTTGTCATCAAACTTGATGGTGCCATCAAAATCCTTGAACTCGCCATTTACCGGAGCCAAAGCGTGGCGGACGGTAAAACCAACGTTGGAATGGGCTTTATCAAATCCATAAACTTCAGCGCGAACGGTTGAAACGGCTAAAAAGCTAAAAGCGGCTAAGAATAAAAACAGCTTCTTCATAAGGGTTCTACCTTTCTTTAATTAAGTTTCCTGCCCAGGCAGGGTTTTGACGCTCGATCAACTTATCCCGGCTTAAAGATAAATTGATTTTTGAATGAGCGAGTTATATATATAGAGTATGTGATTACCAAAAGAAAGTAGGTTCCCAGTGGTAACCGTGAAACGTTTACTCCGTCTATTTCTGATGGTTTTAGCGCTTTGGGGAATGGGATTCGGGAACAGTTCAGCGCAAAACAAAAACGGCGTCGGCGTCATTCTGCTTCATGGAAAAGCAGGATCGCCCCGGGGCCATATCGCCAAGCTGGCACAGGCACTGCGCGAACATGGTTACGAAGTTTCTACCCCGACGATGCCCTGGGCCACGGGTGAAATTTACAGCGCCAGTTTTAAAGAGTGCCTCGCGATGATCGGCGAGGAGGTGAAGGGTCTGCGTGAAACTGGAGTGAAGACCATCGTGATCGGGGGCCACAGTCTGGGGGCCCACATGGCGCTGGCTTACGCGGCGGCGGACGATACTTTAGCCGGCGTTATTTTACTGGCGCCGGGACATTACCCGGAGGCCTATGCCGCCCGGAAGAAAACCGTCGCCGATAGTTTGGAAAACGCGAAAGAGCTGATGGACAGGGGCGCGGGCGGGGAAAAAGTTTATTTCAATGATATGGATAATGGAGAGGAAATCACGGTTTTAGCCAAACCTAAAAATTATCTCAGCTTTTTGGACCCGGATGGCCCGGGCCGGATGTCGGCGGCGGTTCAGTCGTTTAAACATTCCATGCCGGTGCTTTTAATTGTGGAGAAAAACCCTAAAAACGACCCGAAGGAAACTATTTATAACCGTCTGCCGAAAAACGAGAAGAACCGTTTTGTGCAGTCGGGCGTTGGACATATGGAGGTGCCGGACGCGTCCACCGGTGAGGTTTTGAGCTGGTTAAAGAGTTTAGCTTTATCAAATTAGCCTGGAGGCGCAGCATGATTCGACACAGACCCAATAAATCCGGACCCGTTCCCATGGAATGTCCGTTGGAGTTCAGTTTAAAACTTCTGGCGGGCGCCTGGACGCCGCAGATTGTTTGGTATTTGCAAACCGAACCGCGCCGCTTTGGCGATTTAAAAAGAGACCTGGGCAATGTGTCCGCCAAGGTTTTGACCACCCGTTTGCGGGAAATGGAAAAGAAGGGAATCATTACCCGCGAAGTGATGCCGACTTCCCCCCCGACGGTGGAATATGCCTTAACCGATGTGGGCCGCAAAATTGGCCCCGCCCTTCAATCCATCGTGGAAGTGGGCGAAGCCATTCAAAAGCATGTTTTGCGGGAAAAAGCTGAAGGCAAACCGGCCGTTAAAAAAGTAGCCGCGGCTTCGGCGGTATAAAAGTCTTTAACCACCAAGGTACCAAGACGCCAAGAAAGCGAAAACATTTAAGCTGAAGTTTTATCTCTCTTGGTGCCCTTGGTGTCTTGGCGGTTAATAGTTTCTGTTTACTTATAGGGCAGCGCCCGTTGGATGGATTCCACGGGCGTGACCTTCAAAGTCAGTTTTTCAGATCGGCGCAGTATGGATAACTGGCATTCGACGCCTACTTTTTCGTGGTTCAGTAATCGATGCAGATCATCCATGGTTTCCACCGTATGACCATCTAGCTCCACCAGAATATCTCTCTCTTTTAATCCCGCTTTTTCAGCCGGACCACCTGATTCAATCCCCACGATCAATACGGCTTTGTCCGACGGGTGATTGAAGTAACGCTGGGCATTGCGGGGCAGATCAATGTTTTGGCCCCCAATCCCGATGAAACTGCGTCTGACCTTGCCGTATTGCATCAATTGGCTGGCCACCCGCTTAGCGGTGTCGATGGCGATGGCAAAGCAAAGCCCCTGGGCCGCCTGAATGGTGGCGGTGTTAACGCCTACCACCTCGCCGCGGGAATTCACCAAAGGCCCGCCGGAATTGCCGGGGTTGAGCGCCGCGTCGGTTTGAATCACGTTATCAATTAAACGGCCCGACTGCGACCGCATGGAACGCCCCAGGGCGCTCACCACGCCAGCGGTGACGGTGGTTTGAAAGCCCAGCGGGCTTCCGATGGCCACCACTAACTGGCCGACCCGCAGATTTTGAGAAACACCCAGGGCCGCGGGCTTCGCGCCCGAAAGGTCATCAATGCGGATAACCGCCAGGTCACTGTCGGGGTCCTCGCCAATGAGGCGGGCCTTATAAGATTGTCCATCCAGCAGACTCACTTCCATGTCCTGCGCTTTTCGAACCACGTGGCTGTTGGTCAAAATAAAACCATCGGGCGTAAAGAAAAACCCTGAACCGCTGCCGGATTTTTGCAGGGGCGCCGAGGGGTGGCGGCGGGAGAATACATCAATATTCACCACCGAGGGACTCACCTTTTCGGAAGCGTAAATCACCGCGCTGGAATAAGCATCCAGCAAGCCTTCGTTGTCATAGGGCTGGGTTTCGCGCTTTTCAGCGGAGAGGTTTGATAAGTTTTCGTTATTGAGAAATTGTAGAGAGTTCATGTCAGCCTCCGTTAGGCCAACATATAAGAAGAATCTTCCGTGAAATCCAGAACCCCTGCGGATTAACGGCGGGTTCGAATTCCCAATAATCCCACCGCAGCCAAGCCCGCCAGAGCGGCACCCACCCCAAAGGCCGTGGGGTAGCCCCATTGCTGGCCGACAAAGCCAAAGATCAGGCTGGCGGGCAGGGCGCCCAGGCCGATAATCAGGTTGTAATAGCCAAAGGCGGTCCCGCGGAGTTCTTTGGGGGCCAAATCGGCGACAAAAGCTTTTTCGGAAGGTTCACAGAGACCGTAAAAAACACCGTAAGCCAGGAAGAGGAAGATCATGCTGGTCTTGTCCGACAGCAGCGCGAAGCCCAGGTAAATGAGGGCGTAATAGATCCAGCCCGAAATCATCAGCGGCTTGCGGCCCCAACGGTCGGACAGGCTGCCGCCATAGGGGGAAACGATCATGCGAACCCCGCCGTGAACGCCCCAGAGCAGGGCAATAAGCCAATTAGAAACGCCGACCTGGGAAAGGCGGATCATCAAAAAAGCGTCGGCGGAATTGCCCAGGCTGAAAATGAAAAGGACCGACAAAAGATACTTAAAGCGGCCGCCGAGAGTGTTCCAATCCCGGAACAGGGCGAGTTTCTGGGGCTTCAGGGGGCCGGAGGATTTTTCGTGAATCGTCCAGACGGTGATCCAGGCCATGACACCCGGAATAATAGAAAGCAGAATGACGTTGCGAAAGGACAGGCCTAAAAGCAGCAGGCCCCCCGCGATGAAGGGGCCGATTAGTTGGCCCGCGTCATCCATGGCGCTGTGAAAGCCGTAAGAAACGCCGCGGTTTTTGCCGTTGGTCACATCCGCGATCAGAGCGTCTTGCGGGGCGGAACGGACGCCTTTGCCCATGCGGTCCGCAAACCGAAGAAACAACACCCAGGGCCAGGTGCTGGCCAAACCGACCAGCGGCCGCAGAAGGGTCGACATGGCAAAGCCAAAGATGAGAAAAGGTTTTTTCTTTTTAACCCGGTCCGCGCCGATGCCCGAAAAAACTTTTAAAAGCGAAGAAGTGGATTCGGCCACACCTTCCACCCAGCCCACCGCCGCGGGCCCCGCGCCCAAAACCTGGGCGAGAAACAGCGGCACCACCGGATAGATCATCTCTTTGGCCATGTCATTAAAGAGGCTGACGAGTCCTAACCGAAAGACCGTGGGGGGAATCTTTTTTAACAGTTTCATTTAATCAGTTTAGCGATGCCGAAAGCGGCGGCGGCGGCACCGATGCCAATCAGGATGGTCATACCCACACCTTTGAACAGGTCTTGCGAGGTCAATTTGGCTTTCCAATAACCAAACAGACCCAGACAAACGACCGTGATGATGGAAGAATACAAAAGACCTTGCTCGGGAGAGGAGGTATACCAATAGGCCGAAAGGGGGATGAGCCCGCCGACCGCGTAAGAAGCGCCGATGCGGAAGGCGCTGACAAAAGCCTGCTTGGGATCGGGCTTTTCCAGGCCCAATTCAAAACGCATCATAAAATCTACCCACTTGTCGTGGTCGAGAGCCAGTTCTTTGGCGACCTGAGTTTGAGTGTGTTCAGAGATGCCATAGGCGGCCAAAATTTCTTTAATTTCACGTTCTTCTTCCAGGGGAATGTCTTTAATTTCCTGATACTCGCGTTTTTCCTCGCCGGCATAATGATCTACTTCGGTTTGGCCGGCTAAATAGCCGCCTAAGCCCATCGAAATGGTGCCGGCTACGACTTCCGCAATGCCCGCGATTAAAATAATGGAGTTACTGCTGACTGCCCCGCTGAGTCCGGCGGACAGGGCGAAAGGAACGGTTAACCCGTCCGAGAGGCCGATCACAATATCCCGCAGGGCGGCAGTGGCGCCGGAATGTTTTTCGTGATGGTGATGCGGGTGGTGAGCGTGGTGGCCGGGCAGGGACATGAAAATCCTTTGGTTAAAATAAAAAGGCCCTGTTGCCAGGGCCTGAATATCTTAAGACAACCTTTCGGTGTAACTCAAGCGTTAGACCGATTGAGAAACATTATCACCGTTTAACCCAACTGCCCGGTTTGATAGTCATAGAAGGCCTTTTTCAACTCACCCATGGTATTCATCACAAAGGGGCCGCCGCGAACGACGGGTTCATTGATCTTTTGGCCGGAAGCGAACAGCAGGTGCAAAGGCTTGTCACCGTCGGCTTGTACCTGCACGGCATCACCGGGGCCAAACACGCCCAGAAAACCCGCTTTGACATAGGTGGGTTCATCCGCGGAGCCGGTCTTGGCCTTGCCCTCGATCACATAGATGAAAGCATTGTGGTCCGCAGGCACGGGCTGTTTAAACACCGCGCCGGGGGTCAGGTAAAGGTCAAAGTAATCCACCGGCGTATGGCTTTGCGCCGGGCTGGTGGTGCCGTTGTAGGTACCGGCCAAAATTTTGGCCCTCACGCCGTCATGATTCACCACGGGCAATTTTTCAGCGGGGATATCCTGATACTTAGGCTCGGTCATTTTTAGCTTACCGGGCAAGTTGAGCCACAACTGATAACCCCAGGCCAAACCGTCCGCCTGTTCGGGCATTTCACTGTGAATAATACCTTTGCCCGCGGTCATCCATTGAATGGCGCCAGAAGTTAAATGCCCCTTGTTGCCGTGAGAATCCTGATGGGTAAAAGCGCCCGCCAGAAGATAAGTAATGGTTTCAAAACCACGGTGAGGGTGGTCGGGGAAGCCCGCGGCGTAGTCATCCGGGTTATCGTTCTTAAACTCGTCCAAAAGCAAAAAGGGATCCAGTTGGTCCAGTTCGGGGGTGGCGATGATGCGCTTTAGCTTTACGCCCGCTCCGTCCGACGTGTTTTGGCCTTGAATGAGTTGAGTAATCTTTCTGAGATTTGACATGGTCTTTTCCTTTCGTAAGACCATAGTAGAAAGAACGGAAGGTTCTGAAAAGGGGGAGGGTGCCGGAATGGGGTTACCCCGGGGAAAGGGATCTGAAAACAAAAAATCCCAGCCCCCGTGAGGAAGCTGGGATGAACGGCTTGTCGATTAATGCTCGCCCAGAGTGCCGAAGCGAACCTTCGTCATGGTGCCATGCTTATCAAACCAGAACTCAACCTGATCGTTAAAGCCTAAGCCCTCGCCATGGCGGTATTTTAGGATTTTTTGGTCTTTGTCCCAACCCTGGCTGTCATAAACGAAATAACGGTTTGAGTTGTTAACATTCGTTCTAACATCACTGCTGGATGATCTAAACGAAACACCATCAGTGGTCAAAAAGTCAAAATCGCCGCTTTGGGCCGCCATTGTCATAAAGAAAATGCCCCTGTCCCGGTGTTCATACTTCAATAAGTTGGCGTTTTGATAAGTAAACAAGTTACGCGCATGGCCTCCGGCGTCACGCTCATCCAACTTTTTAACCAGCTTCCAGTTTTGGTCTAAAACCATGTTATTAAAGTCATAAATGCTGAAGCGGTTGCCCTTGTACCAAATCTCGGCGTTGATGAAGTCCAAAATGAAGACGTCGGTCTTTTCTTTGGCTTCCTTGGCTAAAACTTCCGCCTTTTTGGATTCAGTTTCTTTTAGTTCTTCTAAAGCCAGTTTTTCCTGATCGCCAGTCAGTTTGACGGGTTGGGCCGTAGCGGTCGGTACAGGGGATAGCTGCGCCTGAGCCTGCATGAGCTTTAACTTGAGTTGGGCATCTTCTAATTGGAGCTTTTCGAGCTCAATCTTGTCTTTTTCTTGTTGAATGGCCGTCGTGCTGTCAGTAACAGGGGTAGAGGTTTGAGCTTGAAGGCTACCCTGGGATAAAGCCAAAAGAAGGAATGAAACCATCAGTAAATAACGCATAGCACCAACCTTTCGTGCCACAGGTTACAGTCTTTTTAGGCAAAAAAAAAGCCCCGCTTCTTTCGAAGCGAGGCTTTTCGAGAAAAACCGAATTAGAACTTGTAACGCAAGTCCGTTTCAGTCGTAGCAATAGCAGTACCAGCGAACATGATTCCCGTGCCAGGAGCAATGGCTTGCAAGGAATTTTCGAGGGTAGTAACGTTGATGTTGCTATCCAAGGTCCAGTTTTCAACATTGATGCTTCCACCGATGTTGAAGGAAACGTTCTTGTTCGCGTTGATAGCATTACCAGCGTTCAAAGAAGGATCGGTCCAAGAAGCCGCACCAGCAGTCGCGCTATAAGCACGATTGTAGATGGCCTTGGCCAAACCAGCGCGAGCAGTCAAGAAGCTGTTCAAAGAGCTTTCGACGCCAGCATTCCAGATCAAGCTGTACATATTGTTGTTGGTAACAGCATTCGGGTTGTTCAAGCCAGATTGCGAGCCATCATATTCGAAGGCCAAGCCGGTGTTAACAAAACCACGGCTAGCAATGTTGTGCTTGATAGAACCACCAACCAAGATTTCAGTCGCGTTGGTGTTAACACCAGCGCCGAAACCAGAGTTGTTGCCCGGGGTATGGAAGGCATCAAATTCAGCATCGCCATAAACGCGAGCAGAATCGTTCGGGTTCAGATCGGTTTGAGCCAAGAAACCACCAGTGATGGAATAGATACCTTGATCATGTCCACCGTTAGCAGCCGTGTTGGTCAACCATTGTTCGGTATAGCCCAAATGAATTTGGGTTTGGTTAAAGCTCATGAACGCACCGGTGTTCAAACCAGCAGACAAGCCCCAAGTTTGGCCCTGAACAGCAGCGCCGCCATCGGTCAAGTTGTCAGCATAGTTTAAATGCAAACCTAAGTCGCTCTTCGCCCAGAACAAGTCCAAGTTGCTGGAAGTAGCAACCGGGTTGCCGGCTCCACCAGCGGGTTGCCAGTAGTTAGTCAACAGGTTTCTGTTGGCTCCCAACAAAGTGCTAGTGCCAGTAGTTTCAGCCGAGGGACGGTTGACGTAGGTCGCGATCGTACCGAAATCGTCTCCCAAATCATGAATCACGCCACCCCATTCAGTGTTGCTTCCGCCAACGCCAGAGGCGTTACCCGACGGGTTCAAACGGAAATCCACCGTGTTTTTGTACGACAAGATTTGGTTCGGATACAACCAAATGATGTCGATATCATCAACCTGACGGACATCAGTCGCCAACGAATCTAAACGAGCATCGGCTTTCGCGACGCTAGCCACACCCAAAGAGAGGGCGCCGGCTAAAGCCACGCGTAAAACCCACTTCTTGTTTTCGAATTTCATCAAAACCCCCTTAAATTTTCACTCCAGTGAACAGACAACCCGAAATGAATTTGTGCTAACCGGCGTCAACAGGGGACGCGGTGCAGCGGTTTCAAACGGCAGCGGATGGGATAAAAGCGGCTTCCCAATCACTTTGAGAATCAAAGGGCAGAAAAAGCCCCTAATGCGTTAAATCAACGTTACGAATGTATTACATAATAATGACGACAACCAAAATGTCCATCTTTTAGGCTTAAATTTATGACAAAAATCATGTTCTTTTTACGAAAATGCCTTGAAAACACGTCAATTTCAAGCTTTTCAATGTTAAAAGAGGTTAATCGAAGCAAAAGCCTCAAATTTTAAACAAGAATAAAAGGTAGAAACCGTGGTTTTTTGGGAGTTGCTTCTATATAGGCGGAGCTAATTATGGGTCTGGGAGAAAGAGTTGATTTGCCTCTGCCAATCAATAATTCGACTATCAGTCGGAATAAGCTTCCTAATTTGAACTAAAACCAATTGAGCGGACTCGGAATCGTGAATTTTGAGGTTCTGTTCAAGGCGTTTAATCAATATGGCCAGAACTTCGTCTTGGATTCGAGCTACCGCTTTATTGGCAATTGAATTGGCGGAGTCTAGCTTTAAAACCGTCAAATAAAGTTTAAGGGCTTCCAAGCGTTTTTGAACTTTTTCAAGTTTTTGTGCCTGTACCAAAAGATCTGCAATGTCACTTTCAGAGGGTTTGGGTACTGGGGTTGGGGTTATCCAGATACGCTCTTTTTCTGGCGTCAAACTTATAACCATTGGAATTTCCTGAGTATCGTCGTTGACTAGAACCGTTAGTTCACAAGAGGTGAAAGGCGCGCTTACCTCAATTTGAAAGTTATCACCAGGGCTTTTGTCGCTGCTCGAAACGATTTCGTCGTCATCGCCCTGGGTCAGCATCCAACCATTAACGGTGTTGTCGCTTTGGCAATGGATTTGAAAATGCCCGTGAAAATCCTCGACGATAATGTTGAGCTTGTCCCAGATAGTTTCGGATTGAAAGTGGTAAGTAGTTGATTTTGAATTGGATTGTGAGAAATTTTGCCCTTTGGCAACGCTAACGGAGAAAATCAAAATTTGGGTCAAAAAAAATACGATAGAAATGAAATTTGATTTAAGATTTTTAGTTTTAAAAAATAGTGAATATGTCATAAAGCTATTGTATAGAATCGATCCGTGAAATAACTAATTGTTTTGAGGGCGAAATGGTGAGATTTGAAAGCAATCATAAGAATCTTAAAATAAATCCTAATCTTTATCCTGAAATTATAAAGCAATTGGAAGCCGGGGCAACGTATAAATCATTAGGCATTCGCTATAGGGTTTCTTTCGACACTATAAAAAATATTTCTATGCGCATGGGTAAATCCTCTAATTGGAGAAGAATTGCGGATGAAGAGCTGTATCAAAAAAATAAAAATCAGATTCTGAAGAGGTTGGAAGTACTTCCGAACGTCAAAAAAGTTTTAAGTGAATTTGGTGTTAGTCATCATAGATTTTATAGAGACGGTATAGATCTTGGGAAGACCAAAGAATTTTTAAAAGGCAAGGCGAGTTTACTTTTTTGTAAAAATTGCCGTGTCAGTTTGAATGGAAACCGTTGGCATAAACGGTTGTTATGTTTGAAATGTGGTAGAAAAGAAAATGTGGTTAGTGCGACAGCGTACGTGAAATTCAAATACCATTCTGATCCGGAGTTTAGAAAAAAATTTCTTGCAGAAAACAGAAAAAGGGCGAAGTTGAGAAAAAAGACTCGAAAGGTTTGAATGAAAGCATTGATAAATATTATTAATTCTCAATTAAGCCCCGAACTTATTAACGGAGTGGAATTGCCAGATAATTTGCTCGATGCTCGAACCAATGAGGAAATTAAAGAACGTTATTTTTATATTTATCACGCACTTTATGGAAAAATCTCACTAAGCATTGCTCGAAAAACGAATAAAGCTTCATTGACGATTAATGAGTTGGGTTTTATTTCGGAAAGGTTGGAGGCTTATTTGAAAGAGCAGGGTTTTTGATAATACTCAAAGATATTGAACGCTCGCCTACAGAAGACGTTACGGATTCAATTTGGTTTACAACTTATTCGACTATTCAATAAACAGTCATCATTTTGACTGGTCCTTTTATTAAAGTTAAAACCCTAAAGACTTTGCAATGTTACCCACCCCGCCAGCTACAACTGGCGCGGCTTTTAGAATATCCCCCGCGACATCGGTTTTCTTGATGGGAGTTGCTTTAGGCGAAGGCGTGGGCTGAACATTGGTGACCACGACGGGTGTGGACTTTTTCTTAGCCCGAGGCTTCGGCATGGTCGTGACCGTGGGTGTAGAAACTACAGCCTCTACAACCGTCGGAACCGGAGTAGTCAACGGAGTCGCGAGTGGGGTAGCCGCTGGAGTTTGGTTTTGCGACGGCGTGATCAACCACGACACCAAGGGCACTTTCGACCCGATGACTTTGACGGGCTTTATCCAACCATAGTTATAAGCCTCATACCCAAACCAAATGGCGAATAGAAAAAACGCCAGAAAACAGATGGCCCGGAAGAGTGGGTAGAGCCCCGTGATCTTGAGCGATTCGATAAAGGTATGCCAAATCCACTTGATGCCGCGAAAGATTCCTCGAATGCCATTTTTGGCGATCCAGCGCGTTAAGTAAACCAGCAAGTGAACCAGCTTATCGCCCCCTAAGAGAAGGGCCTCCCCGAAGCTTGGTCTTTCACCCCTTTTGACCTTCGCTTTGATTTTGCCCAAAACTGAAACGCCGAGGGCTATGTCCCACGCCACTTGTTCCGTTTCGGACATGGCAGGCGCAGGGGTTGACGACTGAGAGACCCGTGCTAAGCGATCAGCGGGAGTCGAATCTATTGAGGCAGGCTCCTTCGATGCGCTTTGCTTACTCAGGGCGGGTCGAACGAGCTTAAGCGGGGGATGGTCAACAGAGCTACCGGTTAGCATTGAGGCAACCAAAGCCTTGGCCTGGGGTTCGGTCATCTTCTTGTCGATTGCTACCTTCAGGGCTTCTTCGACCTTTTGGGGGTCGCCTAGGTCGGTGAGGCGGAGCAATAGCTTCTCGGAAGGTTGGTAAGAGCCCTCTTCCAGCGTGCGCCGCGCACGGATAGCCTCTCGGGAGGCTTCGTTTAAGAGGTCCATAATCTTGAGCTTTCGGCTAACGACGGTACGGCTTAGGCCAATTCGGGTGCCAATAGCCTCCTTGGTCAGGGTGGGGTCGTCTTTGAGCAGGCCCTCAATGGCGATATTCAGGTCTAACCAATGGGGTTTATCGTCCTGATTGGAGGCGATGGCCAAAATTTTGGCTTCGGCCAGGGTAATGGCCAGTACTTCGGCCCCAATCTGGGTTTTTCCCAGCCGGCGATAGGCTTCGACCCGTCTTTGGCCCGATATGACCAACCATGGTCCTTCGGCCCCTTCACGCCAGACCCAAATGCGGGGAACAATACCGCCTTTTTCTAGATAGGTCATGAGGTTTTGTAATTCGCCCTCGTCCATAAACTGCCGGGGATTCCAGGAGGGTATGGATAGATCAGTCAGGGGGATTTGGATCATTTCAGGCATATATATAACCTCAGATATAGTTGGTACAAATTTGGCATTATTCTCCAAAAAATTTGACCCTTCGCAAAAAGGATTTCGAGTATTTTTAGGGTCTTCGTTTTCCATGGGGAGTTATCAATTCAAAACTCCTGACTCCGCAAGGTCTTTTAACTTTGATAGAGATATTGCTTACGCCGATAAGCTTTTAGATGTTCTGGACGGGTTGCAAAAACCGAATGCGGCGAAGTGATAGTCAATGTTTGAGTCCAAAAAGCGGATAAAAATTAGCATTTTCAAAGCGTCTTCGAAGAGATAAACAATCCCCAAAGTTTATTTAATTAATTTTTTTGAGTTCGATTTTTTTAGTTTTGTAAATGAGCTTTTGGAAGCTGTTGAATTACTACTTTCTTTGAGAACCGACCCAAGTTCTTTTACTAATTTCTTAAAGAAAGGATTGGCGGATTTGTAGTGTTTTTTATTTATTTTCATTATTGACTATCCTTTCTCAGCACGGCACTAGAGGATTATTGTAATAGCCAAACCACTACAGAAAAAGCCAAGCAGTAAAAGCCGAAGAACTTCCAGCGGCCATGGGATAGCCAGCTGGACAGCCATTGCAGGGCCAAGAGGCCCGCGCCGAAGCTGAGTACCATGCCGATCAGGCCGGGCACAAACAGTGAGGGCAATTGGATGGTGGGGTCGGCGGCGTGAGCTTTCATCAAACGGTGAATTTCCTGAATGGCGACGGGCGGGGTGAGAATGACGGCCAGGGCGAAGCTGAACTCTTCGGCTTTGGCTTTGGAGATCTTTAAAAGAATGCCGGTGGAGATCGTGGCGCCGGAGCGGGAAAAACCGCGGAAGGGCAGGCACAAGCCCTGAACGAGACCGATCCAGATGGATTGCTTGGGGCCCAGGCCCTGATCGTTGCTTGAATACTTTTCACGCATGGCGGCCAGAAGAATCAGCAGGCCCGCGCAGGCCAGGGCTATGGAGATCAGCTTAAAGTTTCCAAACAGCATTTCAATTTCGGCGTGTTCGGCGCCCTTCATGAACACTTTTTCAATCAACAGTTTCAGTCCAAAACCCACGACGCCGGTCACGACGGTCGACAAAAGAATCTGCTTCACGAAGGCCCAGCCTTTGAAACTGCTTTGAAAGTAATGTTTCACCCAGTCGGACCCAAAATAAACGATGACCGCGAACATGGTGCCGGTGTGGAGCATGACTAATAAGAGGGTCATCTCCGGCGTGGTGGGGTCGAGGCCCATCAATTTTTCCGCCACAATCACATGGGCGGAGCTGGAAACGGGAAGTAGTTCGGCAAAGCCCTGCACAATAGCCAGGATCGCGATTTGAAGGTAATGCATGAAAGATGTCCTTTCGGGTAGAAGAGAACCCCTCGATCAACTCGGGGCAAGTCGGTGGCGGTTAAGATAACTGAAAAGCTGAAAGTCGAGAAGGTCTATTTTGAGATGTCTGCGGAATTTAACACTACCTAATAATCAGCAACTTGCTCACGTAACGCTGAGACGCCACATCCACCACCACATAGTAAAGTCCGTTGGCCAGCTCAACGCCTTGTTTATCCACTAACTGAAGTTGAAAACTGACGCCCGGTAATACATTCGAATAGCTTTCCTCCTGCATCTTGCGCAAGCCCAGTGTGAAAATTTTAATGGTGACGTTGGAAGCTTTAGTGATCGGCAAGGTGATTGAGGTATTGCCGACGGAAACGGGGTTGGGATAAATGACTAATTTCCCATTCCAGGGCGGTGTGGGCGTAGATGTGTTGGTGTAGATACTGGTATTGGTCGGGGTGAGGGTAATCGTAGGCGTGAAAGTGTTGGTGGGGCTGGCCGTAAAGGTGGAGGTGTAGGTAAACAGTGGCGTATTGGTAATGGTCGGTGTGTCTGTAATCGTGGGTGTGTTAGTCGGGGTAGGCGTAATGGTGGGCGTGTTTGTTATGGTATTAGTGCAGGTCAGCGTGGGTGTATTGGTAATGGTGTTGGTGTAAGTGGGTGTGGCGGTCGGCGGAATTTGAAGAATGTCGTTAATCATGCTGCACTTGGGGCTGCCCAGGCCAGTGCAAAGGTCGTAACCCGCAACGGCTTTATAAATGTTGGTATTGGTTCCCCAATAGTTATTGTTACTGCCATCCTGAATGTCATTAAAGTCGGCGGCGTAAGTGGCGGGTTTGGAAGCCATGTTATAAAGCGTTGGGTTGATATAACCGAGAGTTGGTTTTCCCAGACTGACCGCTTCCTCGTTGGATAAAGCCAGCAGGGCCGCCCACAGCGGCGCGGCGGCGCTGGTGCCGTAACAGCATCCATAGGTTCCATTGTCCCAAACCGCGGAAAGGTTATAGCCAATCATCGCCACATCCGGAATGTTGCGGTAAAGGGGTGAGGCCGAATTGGTGCCGTTCACAAAAGGCACCTGATAGGTGGGGATAGCCAGCGGGCTCGAATTGTCGCAAAAACCGCCGCCGCTGACCGCGTTGACCGCGGGCGTTTGTGTGGCGGCGGGGCCGGGTGAGCTATTCCATGTCGTTTCACTCACATAGGTGCCTGGCGCGCCAGAGGTGGTTAACTGGGTTCCTCCCACCACCGTCATCAACTGGGTCTCATATATAGGCTGCCAGGGGACGGAGTCAGGATCGCCAGAATAATAGGCGCCGTCATCACCCGAGGACTGAAAGTAAGTTTGTCCCTGTAAGGCAAACTGATTGAAGATATTGGTGACGTTGGTATCCGCGTAGCCGTACCAGGACCAGGAACTGCTGATCACCGAAGCCAGGTCGTCATTGGCGATTTGGGTTAAAACATCCAAAGGCGTGATATTAGTCCAGCAGCTGCCGTTGTAAGGACCCTCGTAAACCAAAATAGAAGCTTTCGGCGCGAGGGCCATCACCATTTCAATATCGATAGAGCATTCCAGATTGTTGCAGCCAGGTGCCTGGGCGATGCCCTCATCTACGGGCACGCGGGTAATCGCCGGCACGCTTTGACCGGATTGGGCCGCGTATCCAGAAATATCGGCGTCGTAATAGTTATCAAATTCCACCAGCGCCACCGTTTGACCGGTTCCATCCAGACTGTTGCAGGGTAAAAGCGCGGTTCTTAAATCACCCGCCGTATAACTTTTGGTTCCGAAACAATTGGGGCCGTTGCCGACCAGGGATTTGCCTTTGGATTCGCCCGCGTTGTTTGGGAAGGAAGAGGCGCTGCCCAAAGGCCGCGAGCCGTTTTTATTTTTGTGAGCCGTTTGACCGTAGTTGTCTAAACCGCTGATGTGTTGGATGGGAATGTTGATATCCATCGAAGGTTCCTGATCCGGAGCGTAAAAAACAGTTCCATCCTTGCGGAGGTAATTATTGAGATGAAGATGAAAAGCCTCGCCGATTTGGGCGGCGGTGCCGGTTACGCTGAGGTTGAGATGATTTTTAAAGGTGGAAGTGACTTGAAGATGATGCCGCTGGGCGAAATCCAAAAGAGTTTGATAGTCCACCTCAGAGGCCCCAAACATTTGGCCAAATTGTTCCGGCGTTAAAAAATGGCGGTAATGGGAATCGTTAGGGTCATAAGTGGCTTTCAGTAAACCATTGAGCGCTTCCTGATTTTTGAGGGGAAGACCGATGGTGATATGCAGGGGCTGGGCGCTATCCAGCGGGCTGGCCCAGTTGGCGGTCGTTTCGCGGGGCAAAAGGTGGCCGTTGAGCTGTTGAAGCGCTTGGGCGTTAGCGGACAGAGCGGTGAAGGTTAGGGCGGCAACGCAAAGAAAGCGTTTGATTTTTTTATAGCCCATAGAAACACTTAAAATAAACATAAACCCCTCAATGAATGGCGCAACTTTTCTTCAGAAAAACGCGTTATATAAATCCGGCTCAACATTGACTCAATTGTATCAGACAAACTTGGGTGTTTTGGGGAACCTTTGGTTTTCTGACGGCTGATGAAATCCGCGGATATCGTTTTTTAAAAGGGCTTTTAATAGCAGCCTCCGCTTTGAGGGCTCACATGCGGGCTCCGTGCGTCTAAAACTACCTCAGCCGTTCCTATCAAAAGTAGTATTAAGAGGGCTTCATTGAGATTCATCATTTCTTTAGTTTTGTGGTTAACCCTGGGCATGGCGTCTCATTTGACGGCTCAAGGGTTACCCTCACTGACGCCTTCGCCCGTCGCCAGTCTTCCCAAGCCAATGGCCCTCACGATGAAAGATAAAATTCAGGACACCAGCCGTTTCAGTCGGCCCAAGCCGCCGAGTCAGTATATTGATGGCGAGGTTTTAAATTTAACGATTGATGAAGACTCCATGCCAGCCGGCGTGGTGATGTTAAACCTGTCGGATACCATTACGCTGGAGCAAATCCCCGAAGTGAATAAGGCGGATAAACACGGCAATCAGTATTACTGGCATCCTTTTAAGGGTTGGAACTACGCGCATTACCGTGACGGCGACCGTCAGTGGTATGGCTGGCGCACGGGGGAAACGTTTCATTGGATTCTGTGGCACGAAGAACATTTCTGGTGGTACGACACCTACGCGGAACGCTGGCTTTATTACGACCGGGGTTATTGGTGGTGGCAGAACCTGAAAACGCCGAACGCGATTCAAGCGCGCCTCGATGATGGTCATTACCATGAGGTGGACGCGAATGGGGCTTTAGGGGAAGACCTGATGGCGACCGGCACGGTGGAATATGTCACGGGAACGCCCTCGCCCAAAACCACACCCTCGGCGGGCAAAAAACATGGCGGTCATCGCGGCGGCAGCGGTATGGGGAAGGGCGGGGCCTTGCCTCCGCCGGATGAAATCACGAACAATTAGTTGAGACTTAGTTAAATTCCACGCATCTCATCGAAAGACTTTCGTACTCAAAGCCCTCGTAGGGGAAAGTGACCTTTGGTGTTCCCGCCACTGACGCGGCCGCCGCGGCTACCAGCAGCGGGGTGTAGTGATCGTCGGTCGGCACCGAGCTATGCGCGCCGGGCGCCTGTGTGTAGTTCGCTAAAGCATCCAGATCAAAATTTTGTAAATGCCCGGCAATCCAACTGTCAAAATCTTTAGCCCAACCAATGGGCAGCGCGTCCCGGTGGCCGTAATTGGCCAACCGTAAATTATGGGTAATGTTGCCGCTGCCCAAAATGAAAACGCCCTGCTCCCGCAGAGGCGCTAAAGCTTTCCCCAGAGCGATATGTTCGGCCATGGGAACCCGGGTGCCGATCGACACCTGCAAAATAGGCACATCTCCCTGGGGATACATATGAAGCAAGGGAGCCCAGGCGCCATGGTCTAATCCTCTTTGGTGGGCCTCTACGGGTTTTAATCCCGCTTGCGATAAAAGCGAGAAGACGGTTTTGGATAATTCGGGTGAAGCCGCGGCGTTGTACTGTACTTTGTAAAGTTCCTCGGGGAATCCATAAAAGTCATACATCAGCGGAACGGTTTGATGGGGGCCGATGTGTACGGGTTTTTGCAGCCAATGGGCGGAAACCATTAAGACGGCTTTGGGTTGGGGCATGGCCTTGGCCCAGCGAACCCAGGCTTCGGGCGCGCCGTCATTTTCCAGAGCGATCATGGGGGAGCCGTGGCCCACGAAGCCGACCGGCATGAGTTGGGAAGAGGGGTGAGTCATGCTTCCCATAATAAGTTCTTTTCATCAAAAGCCAAGGTTGGGACCTGTCTTTCGACCCCATTCACCGGGTTTATCACTCGTTGTCAGGTCTTAAACCTGTCTATCGGCGGGGAGGTAGATAAAGAACGGCCCCAATCCTAGAGGAGCAGCTCGGGCTGCCTATGGGTTGGCGGGGCTCTCCGAAAAAGTAATAAGAGGAATAAAAGGTTATCGCCTAAAATAGGTTACAGCTAGGTAACGGGCTCTGCCGGGAAAGTTTGCCGACTTTTTTGGTTTTTGTCATGAGGAACTATGAAAACGTTTTTATTTCACCACACCAAAATCCTTTTGAGCCTTTTCGCTAAATGCCGCGGCGTCATGCTGTTGGTGTTGTTAGTGTTTTTAGGATGCGCCGGACAGTCAAACGCGCAAAACGTTTCTTCTATCACCGGTATATCCGCTCTTTGTAATTTTGCCGGTAATACCGCGGCGGTAACCTTTACCAGCAACGCGACAACTTTTAACACGGTTCATTACGACATTATTTTTTCCGCCAACACGGTGGTGGATAACACGGGTTGGTCTACTTCTTTAAATGAGCCGGTAACTTGTACCACGTCTCCCTGGCCCGGGTTTACTGGAAATCAAGGCGGCACCGCCTCAACCCAATTCATTACGACGGTGACGCTTCCCGTCGGCTCTTATACCGGCAATTTGATTGTGATTGCTTCTGAGAATGTCGGAACCATTGGCTGCAGCCCGCAGGCTCAGGCCTTTATTCCTTTTGTGAACTGCGCCAATACGCCGACCATTACCAATACGGTGACCAATACCACCACACAGACCGCCACTTATACAGCCACGAATACTGTCACTCAGTCGGCGACCAACACGGCGACTCAAACGGCTACGAATAGCGCGACGCAGACCGGCACCAACACCGCGACGAATACCGCCACCCAAAGCGCGACCAACACGGCGACTCAAACCGCGACCAACAGCGCCACACAGACAGCCACCAATACGGCGACGAATACAGCCACACAAAGCGCCACCAACACGGCCACTCAAACGGCCACGAATACCGTAACGCAAACCGCGACGAATTCTTCTACCAACACCGCCACCCAAAGCGCGACGAATACGGCCACGCAAACGGTGACCAACACGGTGACGCAGACGGCCACCAATAGCGCGACCAATACTTCAACCAACACCGCCACTCAAACCGCGACGAACAGCGCGACGAATACGGCGACGAATACCGCGACCGCGACGGTTACGAACACGGTGACTAACACGGCTACGAATAGCGCCACGAATACAGTGACCAACACAGTCACTAATACGGCGACCGCTACGACCACCAATACTTCCACCAATACGGCGACCGCTTCCGCCACCAGCACCGCGACCAATACGGCCACTGACACGCCGGTGAATACTTTTACTTTCACCAATACGGCGACGAACACGGCGACTAACACCGCGACGAATTCTTCCACTAATACAGCTACTCAGACCGCCACGAATACTTCCACCAACACCGCCACAGTGACTTCGACGAATACGGCTACCAATAGCGCGACCGCTACAGCCACCAACACTTCGACTAATACAGTGACCAGTACCGCGACCAACACGGTGACTAATACGACCACCGCGACGGCGTCCAAAACTTCCACGAATACCGCGACCAGTACGGTCACCAATACGGTGACCAACACCGCCACGGTGACGGGGACGAGTACAGTCACGAATACCGTTACCAACACGGCGACCAATACGCCCACCAGCACCAATAGCTCCACCCCAACCGACACCACTACCAGCATTCCGCCGACAGCGACAGTCACCATGACCCCAACGGTTTCTCAGCCCTTGTCCGGTTTAGGCAAAGTGGTCTTGGGCCCCGTGCCGGTGCCGCGCGGAGGGATTGCTTACATCTTCCCGGACAAACCGATCTCGGCCTGCACTTTGGAAGTTTACGATCTGGTGGCGGAAATCGCGGGCACCGCGACCTTTAACGGTTCCAGCCAGCCTGTTTGGAATGTGGGCAACTTGTCGCCCGGGGTTTATATCGCGATTATCAAAGTGACTTATCTGGATGGCAGTACGGGAACGACGCATCAAAAGATCGTGGTGTCCCGATGAACAAAACACTCGGGCTCCTCGCGTTGATCCTGGGTCTGGCGGCCTTTGCGCCTCTGGCGGCGCAGACCGGCAATTCCGCTCCTAATTTGGGAACGAGCTGGCTGAAAATTTCGCCCAGCACCCGCAACGTCGCCATGGGGGATTCCTCCGCGGCGCTTCCCGACGCTTTTGACCAGATCGATTTAAACCCGGCGGGGCTGGGTCTTATCGGCGGTACTTTCATCACGCTGTCCCAAGATTTTTGGGCGCAAAGTTTGTCCGTGGAGCATTTAGTGTTTACGCAGGGAACGACGGCGGGGGATGGTTTTGCTTTGGGCGCCAATTTTATGAACTTCGGCAGTATTGATACTTATAACGTGACAGGCGGCGGTTCGGTTTTGACTCCCACGGGAAGCTACTCACCGGTGGGGCTCAATACTTACGGCGCTTATGGGTTGAGCTTGTCCGGCGGTCTTCGCGCGGGCTTAACGGCGCACTTTATTTACGACAACGTTCAGCAGAATGTTTCTTCCACCACCGGGTCGCTTGACGCGGGTTTGTATTATCAAATGCCCGGCTCGCCCTTTTCGATGTCGGAAGTTTTGACGAACATTGGCTGGGACATTGATAGTTCTACCCTGCCGATGCAGGTGAAGACCGCCGCGGCTTACCGCGTTTATTTGGGGGCGGATGGAAGAATGCCCCACTACTTAACGCTGACCGGGGAAGCGGACTGGTTTCTCAACGGCTTCAGCTACACCCAATATGGGGTGGGCATGGAATACTGGTATAAGAACCTGGTGGCGATTCGGGCGGGTTATCAGTTTTCCAACGTCGGCGACTTAAACGGATTAGTGGGACTGTCCCTGGGCGCGGGCATCCGCTACGAGGACTGGCGTTTGGATTACGCTTTTGTTTCGTTGGGTGAATTGGGTATCGCGAATCAAATTGGACTGAGTTTGAAATTGGGAAGCCTGCCTAAACCCAAACCTACGGCGACACCAGCTCCCGTCGTCACGCCGGCCGCGGCCGTGGTTCCGCCGCCCGCCCCGCCGACGCCTTTGAGCACGCCTACCTTTATGGAAATGTACCGGAGCGGCATTCAAAAATACGAGGCGAAAGACTTTGACGCCTCCATCCGGGACCTCAAAGACGCGCTTCTCATTCAAGACAATACGGTGCCGCGCTATTTTTACGCGGAAGCCAACGCCATGATCGGCGTGATTTATAAATTCAATCTGCCCGACCCCATCTTGTCCCACCAATACTGCGATATCGCCTTGTCGATTGACCCTTCCACCGAAACCGCGCGCAAGCTTAAGTATGAAATTGACGCGTCCAACACCAAAACCGAGCAAAAGTACTGGGATGGCATGGAAC
>Ga0206920_1013_pt1 | contig 48598 bp, 47 predicted proteins | sample Alteio_BWOrgHeat_65_FD_152934 | JGI IMG/M metagenome (GOLD analysis project Ga0206920, IMG submission 152934) | Enriched cells from forest soil in Barre Woods Harvard Forest LTER site, Petersham, Massachusetts, United States -... | ecosystem: Environmental > Terrestrial > Soil > Temperate forest >...
ACAATTTTGAATCAGAAGTTTTGGGCAATTCTGGGTTGTCAGTAGTTTTATTTTTTGCAAATTGGTGCGGACATTGCAAAACTTTAAAACCAAAATTTGCACAAATGGCGCATGATAGTGGTACCATTAAATTTGCAGCTGCTGATGTTGATGAGCAAGGAGATTTAGCTCAAAAATATGGGGTGAATGCATTTCCTACCGTTGTCATGTTTAAAGGTGGCAAAGTGGTAGATACGCTTGTGGGCGCAACGCAAGAAACTATAACACAAAGCATACAAAAGAATTCATAATGATTTGATTCGTAAACAAAGAAAAAGGCTTAGTCATACTCTGACTAAGCCTTTTCTATTTCTATCACTCTATAAAACTAACGATCTATTTATTTTTTTGGTGCTCTGCAAGACTCAAAGCAAGTACTCTTTTTAAAATTTCATCTTCTTTATCATGAGAAGGTTGATTATTTTGAGGTGCTTGAAACGGTGTGCTTGGTCGGGCGCTGGCGCTTGCATATTTTGGTTTGGTACTTGAACTGGAGCTTGAGCTGGAACTACCATTTTTTTTTGCAAATAATTGTTGTCTTATTTGTTGCGCCCTTTCTTTCGCCATTTGTTCGTGCTGCATTTGTTGTCGACCCATTGGAGTAGAGGGATCTATTATATTCCAATCATCGCGGACAGCATTATCTTCTTCCGCTTGCAATTTTTGCGCTAATTCTAGGTCTTGTTCTTCTGGCGTTTGTTTGCACTCTGCTGATGATAGTACATTTTGTGTCCACATGATAAGTACTATTAATGTGAAAATGCTCTTTTTTAATATCATGAAATTTTCCTTGTTTATAAGGGTTTTGTGCACGTATTAACAATAATTGATTAAGCACATGTAGTAAAGAATATGTTGATTATTTTTTTATCTTAAAATTAATTAACCGCGTAGAATATCATAACCTTAAGTTACCCCAGAAAAAAGTTGTACTTATAGACATTGTGAAGAATATACTTAAAATTAAATGCAAACATTTTTAATTCAATAATATATTCAAGCAGGTTCCTATGAATACGTTACAAAAAATATCTTTATCTTTATCTGTGATGACAGCTGGTTCATTTCTTACTTCAATTACTGCTCATGCAATGTTGATCAAAGCTCAAAGGGCAGTTGCAAGTGTAGCTTCTTTTGTAGCTACTGAAAAAGGGCCAATGTTATTGGCTGCAAACAGAGCGGTTCAATTTGGATTGAGCAAGGGTTCGCTTTCTACTGTGCCTAAATGTGCTGTGTATGGGAACGCTCCGTCTCGTGGAAATTGTTCTAGATCACTATTGGTAGATGCCACATTCCAAGCTAAAGATGTTTCGAAGTTGTTACAATCTCATAGCAAAATAATAAACGACAAAGACACAGCTATTGTGAGAAGAGGTAATAGACTTTATTTTGACGCCAGTCTTGGCTTTATTCATTTGGAGACAGCAGAAAAAGCAACTCTTCTGTCTTGGCCTGGTCATCATGGCCGTGATGCTCTTTGGTGGCATGAGTGTTCTGTGCTTGATCTTGAAAACGCTCGGTATGGGAAATATGAACAACATACATTAGATGAGGCAAAAAGATTAATACGTAACAATCAGGAAGCTATAGATACTTTAGGATTAGTTAAAGAAGCTGCTTTGAGATATCTAGAATTGGTTAAATCGTATGGATCTAATTCAGATCAAGCTAAATGGGCTGCTAATCTATTGGATCAGAAATGTTCAACGCTTGAGGAGTTGATGAAATCTATCCGAGAAGAAGATGAGTTTATAGCAAAGCGCAAAGAAAAAAAGTAATATTTGCATTGTAATTTTGATAAGGCTTCATTATCTATTAAAGATTTGAGGCCCTTTTTTTAACATTAATTCAACATATTTCTTATAAGAACATTCATTTTTTTTATCTTAATGTGAGTTGGACGTAAGAAAATTGTTTGATTTTATCGAAAACAATTATTCCATTCGTTCGTCCTGAGGGGAGAACCTATGGTTCGAACTTGAAGGATCAATCCTATTATATTTAATTTTGGTATTAAGCTGTTATGGCCGACATCACATCGGCTCAAAGAAGCATTTCAATCTTTTCGTATTGGTTTTATTTTTTAACTATTTGGACTGATCCTTCAAGTTCGCGGCTAAGCCGCTCCCCTCAGGACGAACGAAAAGGCATAAATATCACGTTTTAGTCTAATCTTACATGTCGAAGATTATATCGGACTTATTATATTATTACTTAATACTTGTTATTTTATCAGCTTTTTTTATCTTAAAATTAATTAATCGTGCAGAATTGAACATAATGGCTAGATCAGAAATTGAATGAAATAATATTGCTTTAAATGGATCAATAAAGCCTAAAAAGGTGAGTAGTATTCCAATGCCATGAATACAAGCAAAACCAATTAAAATATTTTGTCGAATGACCGTAAAGATTCTTTTTGATAAAGCGTACACAAACACTAAATCATATAAATTATTGTTAATAAATACGATGTCAGATGCATCAATTGCCGGTTCCATTCCTTCTTGCCCCATCGCAATGCCGACGTCAGCTTGTTTTAATGCGGGAGCATCATTAATGCCATCTCCTAACATTACTACAACGTGATGTTGAGTTTGCATTTTTTCTATCATGTTCAGTTTTTCTTCGGGAAAAACTTCCCCGTAAGCTTGTGGGATATCAAGTAATGAACCGATGTGAGTAGCAATGCGTTGTTTATCACCACTTAAAAGAATGAAATTTTTAATGCCTAAATCTTTTAAATCAGTGATAGTTTTTTTTGCATCTTGGCGAATAGTATCTTGCATATAGATTTTGCCAAGCAATGTACTTGCGTTAGCAATGTAAAAAGACGAATAGTGTTCATGTTCATTTTCATGTGCTGTGTGGGAAATGGTAATGTTGCCATGCTCTGGTGACGCAATAAAATGTTTATTGCCTAAAAAATAAGTTGTATCGTTGTGCTTTATTTGAACACCATGACCTGAAATCGAAATATACTCCTGCGCATCTGGAATACTTATTCCTTGTTCGCGTGCCTTTTTTAAAATAGCTTTAGCAAATAAATGAGCAGATCTTTTTTGGGCAATTGCAGCGATAGTAAGGAGATTTGTTGCAGTAAACTGTGGATCGATAACTTCTATGCGAGTAACTTCTGGTTGCCCCATAGTCAACGTTCCTGTTTTATCAAAAATGATCATGTCTGCTTTTGCCATACGTTCAAGAACCAAACCACCTTTTACCAAAATGCCATTGCGATATGCAGCAATGATGCCAGATAATATAGCAAGCGGTGTAATTAACGTAAGTTCTAATGGAGAACCGAAAACAAGTAAAGTGGTGACCAGAGTTAAATTTTTTGTCAGAAGCCAAGTGATGCCAATACAAATGAGCATTGCTGGAACTAAATAGAAAGCAATTTTGTCAGTCAAGATGCTGATTTTAGCTTTTTTTTCTTCAGCTTTTTGGACCATGAGAGATATTTTACCAAACAGCGTATCTTCACCAACTTTTTCAGTTTTGATAATAATGCTTCCTTCTTGTACAAACGTACCAGCAAATGCACTTTGGGGAGCACTTTTTTCCTGTGCGATACTTTCACCGGTTAAAGATGATTCATTGATATACGCTGTTCCTTGTACGATGGTGCCGTCAACAGGTATGGCTTTGCCCGTATTAATGATGACAAGCATGCCTGGTTTTATGTCATCAATTGGAATCTCTTTTTCTTCGTCGTCAATTTTTACTAAAGCCTTTTTGGGAATAAGATTAAGTAAGGCATCTATTTCATGTTGTGTGCGATCAGAAATGATGTGCTCTAAATATTGGGCAATGAGCATAACTATTAAAACAACAGTCATAGATTTTTCTTGACCGCCAATTAATGAAATGATGGTGGCAATAGTCAAAAAAAGCTCGGTGCCTATTTTTCGTTCTTTGAGTCGTTCAAATGCTTGATAGCTTATTGGAATGAATGCGAGGATTAAGGGAACATGAATGAAATATGCGGGCAAAATGTTTGAGAGTGTTAAGCCATATAAGGCACACACAATAAAAATATATAGCACATATAGTACGTTACTATTTTTTATGCATTCTAATATGTTCATCTTTTGTTACCCATACATTTGTAGAAAAATAGGATATTTTTTAGATGAATCAATAATAGCAATTATTAGGCGGTTTAATAAAGAATTTTGTTAGTGCACATAGATGGTTTTGCATATTTCAATATAAAAAATTAATCGGAATCTTCATCTGCCTGATCGTCACCGTCTTCCATTGCTGTCATTAATAAAGTAACGCAATTGGCATAATCTTTATTTCCTGAGTAAGTTTGTGTTCCTTGTAAAGCAATAGATAAAGGGTTATTACCCACATCATTCTCTGTGTTTAATTTAGCTTTCAAGGTTTTCAAATAAACTAAACCAGCAATATTTCCAGTATAGGCTGCCCAGTGAGCTGCTGTATTACCTTTAGGATCAGTGGCATTTTTATTAATGCCAGCATAGTCAAGTAATGTTTGCACTGCATTATTTTTGCCTCGCACTGTTGCTAATATAAGTATAGGAACCTGTCCTACTTTAGTATTTGGACTGCTTCCATGTGCAAGCTCTGCAGTTAAGTCTTCAGAATCATCGTTATTGATCGCGTGCTCTAAGTTTTGATCCGAAGGTAAAATTGATTGCTTTTGGCTTGCTTGCATAGAAAAGTGATTGAGAGAAGTCATACATAATGCTAAGAAAATATATTTATGTGACATAGAAATTTTCACAATATTAATTGGTTGCGGTATTGTTTTGTCTTATTGAGCTTCGTGAGCCACGAGGGCAAGCTTAGCAAAAGCTGCGTTTAATTGCGCTTGAGTTATTGTAGCACGTCTGGCATTGCTATCTCGATGTGTTTTGAGCTCTTTATCTGTTCGTTTTCCCGCTGGCTTTGCCCCGCCTTGTATCGCAGATAAATTAAAAGTAACAGGAGATGATCCTAATGCAGGCAAATTATCTGCTTGATCTTCAGTCGGTGTAGTTGCTCTGAAAGGACTTTCAGCTTTTTTTTGTTCTTGATTTATGCTTGAACTAGCGCTTACACTTTCGTAGCATGTTTCTTTTGCTTTATCCAGGTTCAGTTTCGGTACAGGTGCTTGGCAAGCAAAAACATTATGAGCGAATATGAAGCTTAATAATACGAAGAGGTTCTTTTTAAGTAGCATGAGATTTTTCCTTATACATGCATGTTTTTTTGTTTATATATATAACGATAATCGATTGCTCATATTAGTAAAGCAAAAAAAATCATACTGATAGATACTTACTATTGACCCTAATGCGGTCAACACGCTATGGTAATAATACAAAAAAGGTATTAATAAAAATTGGGAGAAAAAGTATGATGACGCTTAATCGGACATATAAGTTGGCATTGATGACATTAGGGATAGTGGCAATAACATTTCTTGCGATGTGCATGGTTAATGAGATGAAAAGAAAAAATATCATTGATCACAATAAAGATGTGCTTGCAAGTTTGGCTGCAGAAATTGATGCCTATAAAAATTTAGGGTTTAGTGAAGATGATATGGTAATGCAAGTTACCAAATCTAGAATGTCTTATGTGCAAAAAGAGCTCAATACGATCAAAGCCAAACGTAGGGTTATATTTAAGGAAAACGCTCTTAAATCGGTAAAAACGGAACGTTTGCAAGAGCTATTGCATCTAAATAAAACGATGGCGGATAACTATAGGCATGAAATCCAAGAATATATGAATCTTGGTCTGCCAGATACTCATCATGCGCTGGAAACAGCTAAAAATAATTTAGCTCGTTTGGTCCTTGAAATCGCCGAGTTGGAGCATACATTAAAAGTCGAAAGTAAGCAGTCGCATATTGTCGCGTACAATGAAAAAATGTATAGAATTATAGAGGTGAATAAGCAATCTCTAGACTTGTGCAAACAAGAGATGAAGGAATACCTGCAACTTGGTTTATCACAAAAAGATGAACGAGTAAAAAATGTTCGTGCTCGCATCACCAAAAAAGCATCTGAAATTGCAGATCTTGAACGGCAGGTATAAAAGTACCAAAATTTCTCGTTTCTTGGTGTAAACCCATTTTCCAGGCATAACTGGGGTAAAAGGGTGTTTCAATCTCCCCTCCCAGGGTAAAAATTCAGATTGTCAATACTGTTGACTTTTGCTGTTGATTTTTGCTACTTTTTAAATAAGTAGGCATGTACGTCCTATGGGTATTTTTTAACCTTAAAAGAGGAGAATATTATGAAGAAAACAAATATATTACTCTCAGTATCATTGATTTTAGCGGGATCATCATTGCTTGCCGATAACCCCTTTTCAGCTTTGGGAAGAGCTGTGGGCGGTGCCGTTGAAGGTGCAACATATGTGGCAGGTGAGGCTGTTGAAACTGTTGGTGACGTTGTGCCACCTCTAGAGCCTATTACTGATGCAACCGGAGAAGTAATTGAAGGAACAGGTCGTGCAGTTGGTGGAACAACACGTGCTGTAACCGGTAACGATTTCGATGATTCTTACATCTATGATAATGACGATGTAATAGAAGAAGAGAGAGACTAATTTTTAGTTTTTTAAGAATATGATGCATCACGCGGCTATAACTGTGTGGTGCATCTTCTATTTTCCGGGGTCCCCATGCAAATGGGGCAATTAAAATGACGCGCCCGCTTTAGCCCAAGCACCGTATGTTTTAAGTGCACCATTTTTGTGAGGGAATTCTAAAAACCAACCAGCGCCAAGTAAATAATCAACTCTGTCACCAAATTTTTGAATGCCTAATGATCCATGAGCTTTTTGATTCAATGCGGGGCCAGCACCAGCAGAACGTAAATCTAAATCACATTCACGTATTGGTGTAAACACTGGATCATTAGGACCCTGTTGAGCAATAGTACTGCTATCTGCGGTGTTTCCTATTGATGATCCTGCGATACCAAAATTATCATAAAAAAATTCTTTATTTCGAAGTATTATTTTTTCTTCTCCGTGTCCCCAAATATTATAACCCACTTCTCCTTCGATCCATTCATTGAATGTAAATCGTAGGCCGGTGGAAAAATCTATCATATTAAAAGGGCGTGAACGCACGGTGCGCGTTAAAATATTAACACCAGGCACATTTTGTTCATTCGGGCATCGAGTGTTGAATGCAATAAAACGGCTCAGTGGTTTTGGGCATCGTGTATCGGGATGCAATAATCCTAGTGTGCGACACTGTTCATTACGAATGAAAAAAATGTCATCTAAGTTTGCAAAAAAGCATACGGAACACCAGCTATCATCTTCAGTTAATCTGACATTGAATCTAACGCCCGCATTGAGTCCGGCATGATTATTGTATCCAGCCGTTGCATCAAATAAATAAGCAGGATTTTGTTTATTATCAGTGGGTATGACAAGTCCGGAATAATATGATACTTGCATACCGTTGCGTTCTGACATAAATGCTTTACCCATTTGCAAAATGATTGCCCCTAATCTGCACGTGCTTCGCTCACACACAATTTTACCAAAGTTCCAAGTTGGTTGATCAAATGCTTGCACGATATCGGTTGGTCCACCAGGAGTGTTCTGAGTGCCAGGAACAATATCAAATTGTCTAAGGTTAAGTTTGTTTTTCACCCATACAATTGGTAATTGAACATTTACCCATGTGTTATCAAACAAACATGAATCGAAGTATGCACTCAAATCTTGATTCAATTCTACGATGCAACCAAATTGCTGTTGTTCAGGATTGATGCAAAATTTTCCACTGAAATCTGATGGTAATCCGATCCATTCAGCACGAATATCGCGACAACAAGTATCGGTAGAAACTGCATCATCACCAGCAACCGTCAACACAGTTTTACATTTGAGTAAAAAATAATTTTCAGCAGGAGTGTAGGTGCGAGAGTGTTGATATGCAACCGTCACTTGGCTTGCAAAACCCATGCCATCATCATGTTTATTGTTCAGAAAATTATGCCATAATGATTGTTCCATTGCGCCATTTGCAAATATCGGGCGTGTGAACATAAATGAGCGAGCGCTATATTCTTGTATGTCATTAAAATGATCGACATAAATATATCCATATATTGATGCGCTATACACAAGCATTAACATCGCTATCAAAAATCTTTTCATTACTTTTTCCTTTTTTTCTTCTCATCACGTGGTTCTTAGCTTAGTGCTTGTTTTCCATAAACTCAAGTGAATTTGAAATTGAATAACAATGAGCTAAAGGTTGTTAGTTATCAAAATAAGGTATGTTATTTATTTTAATTGAGAAAAGAGGTAGGAACTTTATTGTGACTGTCATTTTGTATATCAGCTTTTATTTTAGCAAAAATTTCATCTCTTAATTTTTCATATTGACGCCATTTTTTTGGATTAGCTGCGTGAAAACTGTATATTTTCGGGCCATGTAAAGGATTTAATGCATAATCTTTATCTAATGATAAAACAAATTCTGTTAAATCCGGAAATGGCCTTTTATTTTTTAAAAAATTCATAATTCTGTTAATGTCTTTGGTTGGTTCTCCATTAATAATTACTTCAATCGGGTGGGCATCAATTGGTTGAAAAAAATAGTGTGGAGGAAATTGCGTATATGCTGTTAGATGAACATGTTCAATATCTTTGGGTTTGATTACAAGAGCCAGCAGTTCTCCACAGTTATATTCATTTGCGTGTTGATGAAGTTCTTTAAGTTTATTAAATTCTGTTTTATATCGATTGAAGTATGTAAGCAGATTAAAAAATGAAAAAATCCATTCAGTTGAAAACTTATTATGTAGATTATTTTTACTCCAATCATGATTTTGCATAAATAATAACGTAGAATTTAAGGCAGCATACATACTATTACCAAAAAGAGAACAGTTCAAAAACAGAACATCCTTAACATATGGTTTAGGACTTTTTGAATCATCAAATCGTAGAAAAACAAAGTCATCTCCCGCTTGGTCAACTTTTGCCATATTGTAGACATGCTTGTATATATCAGAAATAAAGTTCCATTCCCATCGTCGAGCATGGAAAAAAATGTATTCGTTATGGGAAGTTGCTTTTTTTTGTGCGGCAAGAGCTTTTTGAAAAACTTGTTGAATTAAATGATTTTTACATTTTTCATACCGGCGTAGTATGGAAAATATATTCCGAATATTGCTATAATAATGTAATTCAGAAAAAGTTGCTTGAAGATCGTTTTCTGCCGTATCACACATAAAACTAGGTATGAGATGGGCTTGGTTTATGCATGTAGATATAGTAGGGTTATATAATGCAAAATGCTTAGTGGCCGCTTTTTTTAATATTGCTCGATCAGATTCAGAACTTAATATATCGTAATATAGATATTCCAAATTATCCGGGGTTACTTGTGAAATCATTCTTAATGTGGTTTTGAGCATTTGTTTAACTGTAGGCATTGAGCTGTATAAAAATATGGGCTTTTCTAAACCCAAGTTTGCACCTAACCAATGCTTATCATATTGTTGGGAAAAGCGATAAATATTTATTAGATCATTAGCATGAGTAGTGTCCGATATTTTTTGTAAGCCAAAACGGCTTTTTGCATAGTTAAAAAGTGTAATTTTTATGTTGGGATCAGGCAATGTTGATGCTAAGTAATAAAGGAATGTAAATTGATCTGGGGTAAAAGTTTTCATTTTTTTAATGATCTCTGTCAGCAATAATACATCTTTTTGTACAGACATTGCCGATGAATGTAATGAGCTATTTCCTGAATAAATACAATAAGGTTCATTCTTTATATGCATTAATATGCTGATAGGATCATGAAGAATCTGTAATAAAGTATTGATATTTACTCCATAACTCTGGATCGCAGCTTTACGCAATAAATATGCTATATAAGGCGCCTTTAAAAAAAATAGTTCATATATTTTATTGTAACTTGCCACTGAAATCGACAATGGATTATGTATATATTCAAAAAGTCTATGTAAGACAAGAGTTTTTTTTCGTTTTATAGATTCGTACTCTGGATGTGAAAATAGGGGTGATGACTGAGAAAAAACTGAAGCTAAAAAAATGATAAAAAAAAAGTGCTTTTTCTTATTATACATTTTAGTGTCCAATTTTTTGATTTTTTAACCCAGTATATTTTTTGTAAGGACACTCATTTTAAATGAGTGTCCTTACAAATTTACTTAACAACCATTTTGAGCTTGATGTGCGGCAGCTTGTTCTTGAGTGAAGCATTGTTGAACTGATTTAGACCACACATCTCCTTGCATTACGCAAGCTTGAGCTGCTGGGTAGCATCCAATCTGTACACCATTATTAACCCACACATTTCCTTGATTTATGCAATTTCCTTGAGCGGGCGGGTAACATCCAGTAACCTGTGTACCATTTACCAACCCATTACTAACCCACACATTATTTTGTATAAGGCAATTTCCTTGAGCGGGCGGGTAACATTGGCCACCATACCATACCATACCTTGCTGGCTTGTAAGCATAAATTTTGAGGAGAAATCGTACATTGACTATTTGACCAACTATTGCCAGCTGCTGTACAGGCTTGTTGTGGATAATAGGGAAGGGCAGCTTTGTTATTGACAGTAAATCCTGCAGTAAGGGAGCCACTAATGGTATACGTATTAGCACCGGTAATATTAGAACCACCAATAACGGTAACTGTTGCGGTCTGCTCTATGCCATTCACAGAAAAAGAAAGCGTTCCTGTTGACTGACTCTGAGGGCATGGGGTGGTAGTAGATGTACTGCTACCCAGGGGGGACGCGGACGTTGAAAGATGATAAGAATAACCTCCAACTTCTAATACAACACTATTGGGATCGACGGCAAATCCGGTATATTGTGCTGTACAATACGCAGAAGTAGGTCTAGTACTAGTAGTGGGCTTTATAGAGGATATTGAAAACAGTAAACTAGCGCCAAACATCATTTTTATAAAATATTTCATTATTTTCTCCTAGCCGAGTTGTGAATATAGACGCGGTAACTACGGCTTTTTCCCACATCCAAAGTTGAAAACTTTATCCAACCTAATTTTACCGTAGCAAAAAATTATTACAAATAGCAACAATTAACTTGACAGGTCTTTGAAAAGAAATAGGCTCCCTCCTTAAAATCGCCAAGTCCAAGGAGACGGAGCCCATAAAAAATTATAGTTGCGGTAGCGCAATTTATTCCATGGTGACAAAATAGAACCTTGCAAAGCAATAATCTTAATTTGACTGTTTTCAATTGTTCTTCGATTGTGTTAGATATGACAACAAATGATGTTTGAGTAATGATAACATTAAAAGGAGAATTTCATGAATAGTACTTTAATCGGTATGTGGAGCTGTTTTATAATTTATTTCCTGATTGTTTTTGGTATCGTGTACACAAAAAAAGATACCAGTATCGCCAATTTTTCTTGGGGCGGGGGTGTTTTGTTGCTTACCCTCTATTCATTTTTTACATTTAGCCATTTTTATGTGCGGCAAATAGTTATTACTGCGTGCATTTTTGTGTGGTGTAGTCGTCTTGCTTATTATGTATGGGCTCGATACAAAAAAGGAGCAGATGCTCGTTACGTTGCATGGCTTGAAAGATGGAAAAATCCATTAGTTGGTTTTTTGTTTAGCTTTGTGTGGATTTTTATTTTGAATGGTTTTTTTTCAGTTGTGATGAGTATTGCAAGTGTGTCGGTCAATAGAATTGTTGCTCAACCATCATTTGGTTGGCTTGATGTTATTGGTTTATTGGTGTGGATTGCAGGATTTACTATCGAATTGATGAGCGATATGCAATTGCATGCATTTATGCAAAAACCGGAAAATAAAGGACATTTATGTATGCAAGGTTTATGGCGTTATAGTCGGCATCCAAATTACTTTGGTGAAATACTCATGTGGTGGGGAATATTTTTATTGGCATTTTCATCACCTCTTTGGATTTTTGCAGGCGTCACCCCATGTGCGATAACGTTTTCACTTCTTTTTGTCACTGGGATTCCATGGAACGAAAAAGCGATTTCAACCAATCCGGAATATTCAGAATATAAAAGAAGAACGAGTATTTTAGTACCTTGGTTTATTAAAAAATAAGATTAAATTATTAACGAGGCAAATGAATGATACTTTTTTCAACCAATGCTGCGCAGCATCTTGCTAGTGGAATTTCGCTCAAGCATGGAGCATGCACAATAAAAAAATGTAGCGATGGCGAAATTTTTGTTCAAATTGATGAAGATGTCAAAGGAAAGTCAGTGTTTGTTCTTGCGCATACTCAAGCGCCTGGGAATAATATTCTTGAGCTTTTCTTTTTACTCGATGCACTAAAGCGTTCTGGTGCTCAAATAAATGTATTTATTTCTTATTTTGGTTACGCACGTCAAATAATAGCAGGTCCAGGTCAAGCGTTTAGTGCTCAAGTGATCAGTACCATGCTAAAAGAATTCACTATAAAAAAATTGTATATAATGCATGTGCATAGCACATTATTACATGAAATTTTACCTTTTATAGAAGTTCGAGATGTCGATTTTTTTTGCGAGATCGCTGCATCTTATGATGCCATAGCTGCACCTGATAAAGGAGCTTTGGCATTAGCGCAATGCGTGGCACAAAAAACAGGAAAAGAACTCATTGTGCTGACAAAAAAACGGCATGATGATAAAACAATTGAAATAGTATCAGTTGAAGGCCAAGCAGAGCAGAAAAAAATATTACTTGTTGATGATATGATTTCAACTGGGAACACCATAGTTCAAGCAGCACAAGAACTTAAAAGAAGAGGGGCTATTTGTGTTGCTGCTGCAGCTACTCATGCGCTATTTTCTCATGAGTCCCGTTTATTTCTTGAGAGTAGTATACTTGAAAAAGTTTTTGTCACTAACACTACACGGCAGATATCAGAAGGAAAAATCATTGTTCATGAAATTCAGCCAGTTATTATGAAAATTATAGAACAGCTTTAATTTTTCATAGTTTTATGAGTCAAAAAAAGAGGCCCAATAAAATGGGCCTCATCTGATTCATATCACTATGATTTACATTATGCTTTTTTCAAATGTTCATGGATTGCGGTCAGCTGCGCTAGAGCAATTGCGCCAACAGCGATTACCAAATCACGAACAGCAACATCATAAAAATGGCCCATTGCGATCATGCTTAATGCAATACCAGTGAGCCACGCTGCAATTAAATAACTACCAAATCGTGCGCAGAAAAATAGAACGATGAGTCCTGCTGCAATCTCAATGGCGCCCACAGCATACATAAAATGCATGGTAGAAAGTGGAACAACTTTTAGTATTTCAGGATTGAGATACATCTCCCAATTGGCAAGCAGATTAAAAAATTTATCTGCACCAGCAATGATAGCCACTAATCCGTAAGTGTATCTAAGCATTGTCCATGTACAATTAAGTTTGTGTGCCTGAGTTTGTGCATCATTAGTCATGAGACTCCTTTTTTTTAAATAAATATGGTATGGATAATATATGTTTTACAACATACAAAAAAAAATTAAAAAAACAAACAAGGTCCCCGTGCGTCTGGGGTCCCCATTTTCACAAAATGGGGTAACAAGCATGGGGGCAAAAATAAGGAGTATGGGGCATGTATTTTCACACAAAAATAATAAAATGGTCTGTTTTAGGTTTATTAGTTTGCTCAGCACAGCTGCACAGTTACGATCTTTTTTTTAAACCGACAAAAACCGGTGGGTGGTCATTGCGTGAAGATTTTTTACAAGATCTAGCTAGATTATTTCATGCGGATGTATTTATTGAATCAGGTACTTCTTATGGTGGTACAACTCGTGTTGCAAAGAAGATTTTCAAAACAGTTCACACTATTGAATTAGATGAAAAGTTTTATAAAAATGTTCGAGAAAAATTTTTTGATGATTTAAATGTATTTGTGTATCAAGGTGATTCAGCTGCAGTATTACCAAAAATTTTGAGCAAAATGAACAATCGTCAGATGCTATTTTGGCTAGATGGTCATTATAGTGGCGGCATAACAGCAAAAGGAACATCAAATACACCGGTAATGCAAGAGTTACAAGCGATAAAGGATGCAGGAATTACTGATGCGGTGATTTTAGTTGATGATCTTTCCTGTTTTCAACCTGATATGCAGGAGATTCCAGAAGTTGCGCAGGGATATCCTACCGTTGCGCAACTGCGTGATGCAATAGTATCTATCAATCCAAACTACACTTTTATTATTTATGGAAGCATTGCGATCGCTTATCCATCTCATTATGTGATTAAAGTGTCGCCATTAATCCAGGCTATGACAACAAGTCGCCTATTTGATAGTTCTACGATGTTATATGAAAATGTTTTTGCATCTGAAGGCATTATTGCTTCACAAACAACGCCTGATGAATTAGAAGCTTTGTGGGATATGTGCACCTACCATTTTGGTTGGCATAGAGCATATCCTTATTTGTGGTACTCGCTAGCTTTATTTACAGCGCATCGTTATGGCGAAGCGCATGATAATTTATCGATTGTATTAGATAGCGGCTATAAAGATTGGCGTGTCTCTTGGTATGCTGCACAAGCGGCAGATCGATGCGGCAAAGATAGCGATAGATTTTTGAATTCATTGCTGAATCTCGCGCCATCTGATTTTAAAGCTGCAGGTAAATTTTTGGAAGCTCTGGCAGCTAAATAACTAATTTATCCAGGAAAACGAGAACTTCTTTCATAGCGTGCATCAAAAAGCCTGAAAATGGTGTGAATGAAACTATGATTAAAATGAAAATAATAAAAAATGGTGTCAGGCGATAATAAGCAGGTAACCATTGATCAGGAATAAGTGCGTTAATGATATGTCCACCATCAAGTGGAGGAATTGGCAACATATTAAAAACACCTAGTAGAACGTTCATTTGTGCACCGCTTTTAAAAAGAATATATAAAATTACTGCAGCAGTTTGGGTGATTGATTCTAGCGGTGCGGCAATATATTTTATGGCATATAAATAGATTAAAGCGAGAATAAAATTGGACAGTGGTCCAGCAAGGCCACATAAAATTGCATAGAATTTTGGATAACGAAAATTGAATTGATTCATAGGTACAGGTTTTGCCCAACCAATGCCAAAAATGAATATGCATAATAGGCCGATCGGATCAATATGAACAATTGGATTAAGCGATAATCGGCCTTGATTTTTTGCAGTAGCATCGCCTAACCAAAATGCTGTTAAGGCATGTGCACATTCATGAAAAGTGATGGCGAACAAAAATGCAATCCAAGGTGCAATTGTTTGTAATGTTGAAATAAAACCTGTATTCATTAATGCCCCATCATAAATACATTCATAATCCCCATAACGATCATGACACCACACTCCAACATACTTACCATTCCAAGTGGTACATTGAGCGCTGGTCCCATGCAAGCACAAGGTTTAGCTGTTCCTTTTTTCAATACAATAATAATACCCAGTAAGCTTGATGACATGACTATAATCATTAACCAGTTTGCAAAAAATGGTTGTAGCATATTGATAAAACTAGCACCGAGTAATAATTCAATTGCGGGGTATGCAAAAGCATAGCATGGCAAAACACGAGAAATGAGATCATAGTCTTTAAAGTTCATGGCAAATTTTTTGAGATCAAAAAATTTTAATGTTGCCATAAACACCAAATAATATCCCATTGCTGCATCCATCCACATATGCAATGAGAAATGGTGCTGAAAAATTTGTATAAAACCTAATAAAATGGCAATAGTTATGAGGGTATATAAATGTTTGTATGGATTTTCTGCAGAAGTACTCTGCATAGATTCATGTCCGCATGGTTGGTTCATTGTTTCTCCTTATAAATTTTCATGGCTTCAAGAACACTCTTATCTTTATACACAATCGCTGCAATTGCTTGCGTCATGGCAATAGAAGCAGGTAACGAGTACTGAAAAATATTTCGTCCTGTGGCACATCCAGATGTAGAACCTTTATGAATTTGTTCATGGAGTGTGGTTAAAAATTTTTCTGGTGCTTCGTGCGGCCCACCTGCGCATATAATTTTTGTGTTTCCTGCAGCTGCAGCAGCAACTGATAACCATTGGGTGCTTGTTTTATGCTCGTCGCTTGAAGGAGGTTTTATTTTTACAAAATCTGCGCCCAATGTTGCGCCAAGTCCAGTCGCTCCGCTTGTAAGTAAACCGTCTGTCTCATGTGCGATATTTTTACCGCGAAAATATACCCACAATAATGTAACCAGTCCATGATGATGAGCTTGAGTGATTATCTGCGCTGCTTGTGCCAACATTTCTGCTTCAAATTCACTGCCCAGATATATAGTTGCACCGACACCACAAATATTAATTTTTGATTCATCTTTTAATGCAAGCACATCTTGCACGGTCCATAATTGTTTACTCAAAGGATCTTGCATGTCAGATGAAGGCGCATCAGTTTTGCCACTCAATTTTGCTATGTATGGAATATCTGGATATTTTTTTCCGTATCGTGCAATAAGTCCAAGATGAGTTGCTAATGCGCCAACAGATCCATGATGTGCAATGGAAAAAGCATGTTCCGGGTGCATAACATCAGGATGAATGTTAGGGCCATAAAAATCTGCATTGAGATGTTCCATTTTTTGATCATATGCAAAAACAAAAAGACGATTTTTATTTTTAGTAATTGTTGAATAATTTTTGCAAAACTCTTTTTGCAGTGCCTGTGGTACATCAGCGGGAATGCAGGGGCAATTACTTTTATTGAAGAACATTTTGCTCCTTTTTTTATGGGGCGGATAATAGTTGGAATTACTAAATTTCTTGCGTCAATTCATCAAATGCTAATAAAAAATTTTGTTGTAGCTTTTTTTGATCTTTGCTTGATAGTTCACCTATTTTGTCTTTAATCAAACGATGATCAACGGTAAATAATTTTAATCTGACAACTGAAGGCTTAATCAATCCACAATTTGCTAGTCCGGATATGTTAGTATCATTGGGCCAGGTGAGGTGTTGTGAGCTAGTTATCATAGCCAAAATACTATGTGCAGCGCCATTATTGAATTTGTGACAAGAGATAACAATGGCAGGTCGATTTTTAGTTTTTGCGCTATCGACAAATGGAAAGGGTACAACAACAATATCAAATGTCTTGTAGGTGTTTGAATGCTTGCTCGTCTTCATTTGAATCCCATTCTCCTAAAGTATTTTGTATTGCTCTGAGATATACTTTATCAAATGCTTGTGCTTTTTTAATCACTATTGTTTTGTCATCCAGTATCTTAAAAACAATAGTGTCTCCGGATTTAAGGTTAAGTTTTTCCCTTATTTCTTTCGGGATTGTTGTTTGAAATTTAGAGGTAAGTTTAGAAGAACTCATAATAACCCTTTTTGTATTTTTGAATATTAGCCATATGGCAATAGTGTAATACTAGTATTACCTCCTTGTCAATAACTTTTAAAGTTATTCTTGGGTGGCGCCGTCACTTTTTCCAGAGGTTTTCACCTATTTCTCAGGGTAAATTGCCATGGATAATATGGAAATGTAAGAGCAATCAAATTGATGTGCTAAACCACTTTATCATGAATTACTAATTTTTTTGCCACTTTTTCAAGTAAAGGCGCAGCAACCATTGAGGCAAGCATATTCTTTTTTTCTATCTCTTTAACAAATACTACAATCACGCGTTGATAATCATCTTTTTCAACAATGCCTGCGCAAGTGAAAATATTTTTATCAGGGGCATATTGTCCATCAACAAGCATATTTGCCGTACCCGTTTTATTAATAAGTTTATATTGATCAGAGGCAGCATGTTTTTTGGTAAGAATTTCCTTAAGGGCACGTGTGCTATCAAGGGTATACAAGGCTTTTGAGTCAATTTTTTTTTCTGAATTATCTATAATAAGTTTTGGTTTTATATCATATCCATCGTTGGCAATAATTGAAAATGCGCGAGCAAGTTGTAATAATGAAGCGGTAATTTCATAACCATACGAAAGAGAAATAATCGATTGTTTTGACCAATTATCCGGGTGATTTACAAATCCCTTTTGTTCTCCGGGAAACGGAATATCTGTTTTATCGCCAAAGCCAAGTTTTTTGTAGTAATCATAAATTTTTGCGCCTAACCGTTTTGCAACTTTTGCAATACCAATGTTGTTCGATTTGGTAACTACTTGTGAAAATGGAATAATGCCAGCAACAGATTGACGTACAGTGTTGATGCGTCGATGTTCTAAAAACGTGGTAATTTTATTTTCACAATCAATCAATTCATCACAAGTAACGCAGCCATCTTCTAAAGCTGCAAGTGCAGAGCATGCTTTAAACACTGATCCCAATTCATATACTTCAGTCACTACTTTATTTTTAGTAATTTCCATATCGGTAAGATTATCGGTATTGTTTGGATCAAACATAGGCAGACTAAGCATTGCTAAAATTTCACCATTTTTTGGATTCATAATAATGGCAGCACCTTCTTTTGCCTTGTGCTCTTCCATCGTACTTTTTAATTCTTCAGCCAAGATAAATTGCAAATCACTATCGATCGTTAACGTTATTGGGTGTCCCGTTTTTCCTTGCACCTTTGTTTCTTTTTGAAAGTAGAAATGACCAGAGCGCGCATCTTTTTCTAAGGTGAAGGTGCTTGGTGTTCCAGCTAACATATTGTTAAATTGCAGTTCTATGCCAAAAGCCCCATTGTTATCAATATCGGTAATACCAAGAACTTGTGCAGCAGATTCAACCGGATAAAATCTGCTTGGTTCATTGAGTAATTTTATGTCAGTAATAGAACCTTGCTTAATGAGATTTATTTGCTCATCAGTCAAGCGACGTTTAACATACATAAAATAGTTATTATTATGCGTTGCAAGTCGTGCAGCAGCTTGAGGAAAATGTTTGTGTAAAAAAGGCTCGAGTGTTTGTGGTGACTCAAGAGATTTGGGTAAAATAAAAGCAGAAACACTCTCTTTATTCAAAGCTAAATAATGAGTTCCCGTTCTATCATAAATAGGTGCACGTTCAGGCGCTTGCGTGATCGTGACATGATATTGCTTTTGGCCAAGATTAGCATAAAAAGCGTGATTTTTTATTTGAATAAGATACAAATTAAAAAGTATACAGGCATATAGAAAACAAAAGAGTAAAAAAATGATTGCAGCGCGAATTTTATACTGTTTTGTTATCATGTGTACTATCACTTAATTTTTTTATCTGATTTAAATTAATTGGCTCTAATTTTAATTCGTTTATCGCAAATTCTTTGATGCCAGATTTGTTGTGTAGCGCATAAAGTTGATGTGTTAATTCTTGTTTTCTTTGTGCTAAACTACTTTTTAACTTTTCATTTTTCTGTTTTTTATATGAAACCTTAATCATTTGGCTATATTGATGAATTTGCAAAAAAACAAAAGTGACTTGCGCTGATATAAAGATCGTAAAAAAAACTGCTTTTTTCATGAACCGTCCAAAACTTTAAAGATCTACGAGATGTAAATACTATGGCGTTTTTGATTTCATTAAGTCAATACATGGCTGCAAATCAAGTAGCGCACAGGTTCTTTAATTCTAATTGTATTATTTGAAGTGGGGGCGTTTGTCATTCACAATAACTATGAGATACTGATAATAAATCATCATTATTTGGGGGATCCTATGGTTAATTTTCGCAATGCAGTAAAAAATATTTTTTTGAGTCTTTTGTTATTGAATTCTGTACCCTTATGTTCAATTGGGGTGGAGCATGGATTTACAAAAGAAACCATTGATGCAATGGGAGCTCAAATTGTTGTGGTTGGCAAGGAATTACTTCCTTCATTGTTTGATGGTCTTAATAAGGCAGCTCCAGCATATGGTGAGCAGATGCAAAAAGCCGCGGGTGTCTTTGCAGATAAAATAGTAGAAAAATCTCCGCAAATTATTGCCCAGATAAAAGAAGCAGCTCCCAATGCAGAAGGACAAATTAAACATGCTTGTGATGAAATAGTCAAAGTAGTAAAATCTGCTCAAGTGGTGGTAACATCTCCAATTAAATGTGCAGCAATTTCGGGAATTGGGGCAGCAACATCAATAGCTGGTATTGCGCTGTGTTATAAAGCTATTAATACCTATCTGCAAGCCCGAGATGACAAAGCTGGAGATGAGCAAACCGAAGATGATGCACAAACAAAAGAAAAAATAAGTATGGCAAAAAAACAGGCATTAGCTGGTGTTGCACTTTTTGTTCTTGGTCTTATTCCGATTTTCAAAAGCGATTCAATTGTTGCTCGATTAGGATAAGGAAAAGATTTATTAATCCCCTTTATTTTGAGGACATTATGTTCAAATCAATTCTTACAAAAACACTTTTAAGTGTAGCTTGTTTGCTTTTTATAACAAATCAAGTGCAGGCATCTGTGGCAACGGCAGCTTCAACTGTTACTAATATTGCTATGAGAGCTGCAGATAATTTCAATGAAATTACGACTAAAGTTGTTGGAAAGCCAGGAGCAGCTATCTTAGTAGGCTTGGCTGCTCTCGGTTCACTTATGTATGGTTTAGATCATCTTGAACAAACTATCAAACATTACTTGCATGTTAACCATTATGAAAATCGTCCAGATTGGAAAAAGCAACCACATGAAGCAGTGGGAATAAAAGCAACCCTAGGTTTACTTGGTGCTCTTGTTTGTTATGGATGTTATACACGAATTTAAAATCAGATTATTAGAATAGAGCAATTTTCAAGGGCCTCTGCAATTTTGCGGGGGCCTTTGTTTATATGCAACTATATTTTTTTAGCAATATACTCAAAATCAAAACTTTTTTTTGTTCGGTTGAATGAAACGCCAATAGCAATGAGTGTTTTTTTAGCAATGCGGAATTTTTGCGCATACTGCTTGGTTTTAATTTGATCCAATGCTTCTTGTGGCGTTTTATTAAATTTGAATTCAAAAAGATGCACATATTTTTTCGTGATAATAATCATATCGATGCGCCCTTTATCAGTTGCAACTTCAGATTGCACATCTGCACCGAGCATAGTGCACATCAACTGGAATAATGAATGATAATAGGCCTCTTTTTTTAGATGCAAATGATATGGAATATGTGCTAGTAAGGTTTGGAAATATTTGAAAAACGATTTTAGATCATTAACATCAAGAGCATCACGCATGTGAAAAATATAATCTTGTGTATCAGATTCAGTTTGATAGGTAAATACAGAAACAAGAAATTTATCAAAGGATTCCTTCACCTCCTGGTTAGGAAAATTTAAACGATATCTTTTGCGATCTTTATCATATTCTTTGATGGTGATATAACCTGTCTGAAAGAGCAATGGCTTAATCGGAATGGTAGTAATATCAAAGGGATTGAGATCGCTGACACTGATATCACCCAAGATAAGTTTTTCTGTGAATTCAGGATCTTTTCTCAATAACTTTATTAAAAACGTTGGAGTTCCGGATGCGAACCAATAATTTTCAAATTCGCATCTGCTCAAGCAATACAAAATAGAAAAAGGGTTATATACTTTAGCTATTTTTGTAGAAAAGCGATAACCGTTATACCATTTTTTTAATAATTTTAACGTGTCATCATAGGCCAGTTTTTGTTGTTTTGCGATTTTCTTAATATATGGCTGAAAATTTGCTTCCAACTCAGCTTGTGTATAACCAAGCAAGGTAGCTTGGGCACTTGTATTGCTTATGTCGTTTAAATGATTGATGCCGGAAAATAAAGAAGTTTTGGTAAACTTAGTAACACCGGTAATAAAAATAGCACGAAGATAATCATCCAAGCCTTTTAGTGCGTCATAAAATTCTTTCAATCTGTTTCGGATTGCTTCAGCCATTTCTATATTATCAATATGATCTAAAATTGGTTTATCATATTCATCGATTAATAAAACTACTTTGTTCTTTTGAGATAGTTGTATTATGAGTTCGGCAAATCGTGCCCCTAGAGATGGTCCTTGTAAAGGAGCAAGATTGTAATGTTGAGCAGTTTGCTCTAGTGACCAACTTAAGTTGGCATCTAGATCATCTGGATTTCTATGTCCAATAAGTGAAAAATCTAGTTTAATAACAGGATGTTTTTGCCAATTATAACCACTTGTGCTAATCCAAAGATCTTTAAATAGTTCTTTATTGCCTAAAAATAATTCTTGTAATGTGGAAATTAATAAAGATTTACCAAATCGCCGAGGTCGAGATAAAAAATAATATTGATTTCCGCTAGAAAACAATTTATAGATCTCTTCAGTTTTGTCGATATACAAAAAATTTCCGGTCATCATGCGGGTAAACGAACTTACATCTATTGGTAAATTTTTCACTTTAGATACTACCTAATTGGAAAAAGTTTGTTGTCTCTACTAAAATCTTTATCAATACTATACCGTGTATTGGTAAATGCAAGCCACTCAAAAACCAGTTCCTCGCATATGGCTTGGTAACACATCTGCAGTAATACTTCTTTCAAGTGAATCGGTAATTGCTATAACCATTGCATGGCTTAAATCTGAAAGCAAACTAACAAAACCTAGTGCTGCAATATTTCGCGTAAGCCAGTTTGGTGCATTCATTAAATGTCCTCTTTGAATATTTTTGATACAAAATAGCGTATTAAAAAGGGCGAATTCAAATAACTATTTATTTTTTTAGAATAATTGTGATACAGTATAGATCCGTTTCAAAAAAATAATTTTAATAAAAGTCTTATTTTTAAGTAAAGGGTTTTTTATGAAAGCAAAAATGTTTGCTCTGATTGCTATTGTTTGTTGTTTGCAAAATACGTATGCAAGTGCGTCTGCAAAAGCCACAAGTTCACCAAAAGGTGCAATGCCATATGCTGTTGTTGTTACTCAAGTCGGAACTCTAGCGGCTGCTGCAACGCCGAAATCTTTTCTTGCAACGGTTTTATCAGAAGTGAGTACGGAGTTATCGAGCAAACAATCACAATTGGCTTATGGGCCTACTGCGCAACAAAACATAGATTATATTCGTGGGCATAATAATTATAATAAGTTAAATTCGCCAACTACAAATAGAAGAGCGGGCATTATTGAAATTCTTACTGGTGTAGTAAATCCTAAAGATTGTAAGACAACAATTTTTGTTGATCCAAGTGATCCAAAAACTTTTGCTAAAAATAATAGTGGAATATCTTTATCTGATAAAACAAGATTAGGAGCAGCATTATTAGCATTGCAAGCCTTAGCTCCAGCAAAATAAAAAACTAACTAAGTTAATTTAAAACAACAAAAAGCGAGGATCAACGTTGGTCTTCGCTTTTTTATTGCTGCTGTTCTTGATCATGCGCGAATGCTCCATGTTGAAATTGATCAGGCTGTGGCGAATCTAAAATAGGTGCAGTTTGTTGCAGGAGTTGCAATTGTAATTGCTGATTTTGGGCAGTAAGCTGTTGAATCTGTGCCTGCAGTCTTTGTGTTACCTCTTCTTTTTCACTTCGCAATACGAGTGCCTGTGCAAAATGGAGTTCTCGTTGTCGCTCTGTCAAATAACATAAGAGCGTCGTCCAAGAATGATGTTTTTTCATCTGCTGGCAACTCTCTTTATATAATTTATCTTGTTCTGTATGCAAAGCCAAAGCATGTGCTTCTTGTAGTTTGGCCTGCTCGATCAGTTCGTGCTGAGCACCGCTCTCTTCGAGTTCTTCTAGATGTTGCGTAGCATTAATTAAGTTAGACCAACATTGATTTCTGGTACAGTAAATTTCCTGTGCTTTTCTCAAATTTTCTTTGCCCAACGAAGGAGGCAAATTACTGAAAAGATCGGTGAAATTTTGTATGCCGATGTTACGCTCTTCTGTCGCGTTTGTTATGGATATCAATGGGATCTCAGGAATGGCAAGCACATGAGTTGGTGCATTTTGTTGTGCAAATGCAGCAGCCGCTGGTACTGATACATTACTGGTATAGGATGATGATGCAGCTACCGCTGCTGCTGGAACTTGTAAAAATGCTACTTTAGGGACGGCATAGCTTGGATGTCCAGGGTGGCGGCGTGGAGGCAAGCTGCTTGATTGTGATCCTGAACCATATCCAGGACTGATAATGGCTTGAGTAGGGCCAGTCTTACGTTTTTTATTTTGTGCCTCATTGGCCTCCATAGAAAACGAACTGCCAGGGGTAGATAGGCCTATCGATAGTGATAATAGTATAAAAAATGTAGTAATTTTCATAAAACCTCCTTGAAATCATATTTTAACCGGCTCTTCTACTTATTTTGCCATATATTTTATATTTGTCAATATTGTCAATCAAAGAAGGCTGTCTTTGGTAGGGGTCAAATAATGAGATATCTAGGGTTGTAAGGGCAAAAAAAAGGCTCCTGTGCTAATACAAGGGCTCTTTTTACATTTTCGCGTATTCAGTTCTATCTGATTGTTCTAGAGTTTGCTTTGTGGAAGGTGCAATAAATGGGTAATTTTCACTGGTTTGTTTTGTTCTTCTTGTTGTTTTAATCCGATAATGAGTAAAGTTTCAGCGTGCTTCATTCTTTTGTCGGTTCGTGGAGCGTAAGCAAATTTACCATCTTTAATATCTTGGCGCAGCGCTTGAATTGTTTCTTTCTCTTGGGCTGAGTGCCAAGGTTGAGCGCTTAAGCAATGTAAATTACCTAAAGTGGTAAGTTTGCCATCTTTAAAATGCGCGACTTTGGTTGTTGCAAATGTATCAACCGCAGGTACATTTAATGCTTGATCTATATGGTCGATCATGGGAGCAGTTATCGTTTTTTCCTGTTGTGGCTTTGGCGCATTAAAGTCTTCTTCTGTATCTTTTCTTGTTTCCTTATTTTTTCTCGTTATGAATACTTTACCGGGAAAAGGATATGTTGGGATTATCAAACCATGTAAACAAAAAAATAATAATACTTTTCTTTTCATGCAGCTTCTCCTTTTCCTTTTTTATTTTTACCAATCATACGTCATGCCAAAATGCACTTCGCTAGCGCTTTCACTTTTCTCTGGATTGAGTTTGTTTTTGCGAGGATCAAGCTTGAAGCCCCAATCAATTTTAATTGGCATTGGTGACATCATACGAATACCAAAACCAACTGCATGTCGATAGCTAAAATTATTATTAATCAAATTGGTTTTATCAATTATGCAGTCAGTGTATGGATTATCCCATCCAGCGCCGCCATCATAGAACAAAACACCTTTCATATTAAAATCAGGTGTGATTGGAAATATTAATTCAGCGTTTACAAATAAAGCTTTTTTAGCGCCGATAGGATCACCGCGCCCATCAGGAGCCACTAAAAATTTTGGTCCAATTTGACCAAACAAGAAACCACGAACGCTTGCAGGTCCACCTAAATTAAATAGTTCACCATAAGGAACTGTTCTATTACCAAAAGGTGTTACATAACCAATATGTCCATGCAATTTAAATACTAACAATCGTTCGCCTATTAAAGGAGTAAACCAAGCTCCATCAAATCCAAACTGATAAAAGCCTATGGTGCTGCTCATGGCAGAAAAAGCAACTTTGTTAGCCAATTTCCATTTGTGTCCACGGCTTGGATGTATCGGATGGTTTCTATGATCTTGCTCAATGCTATTGGCTAGCCAAGCGAATGTGCCTGGAGAAAACTCTTTATCTAAAATACATTGATATGAAATTGCCTGATCAGTACCAGGAGCCAATTTTGTGCTCAGAGGAACGGGCAAATTATCTTGTAATAGCTGGTTAATTTGGTCCTGAGTGAGACGTTGAGTTTTTGTTTTGTTTTCGTATTTAACATTCTCAGCACCAAAACTGAATAATATTTGTGTGTCATCAACAAATCTATTTCTAGTGATCACGCCAGCTGTTAATGCACCACCGGTAGTTTTTTGATGAATAGGGTCAGCATAATTAAATTCATCGTAGCTTGGACGTTTGTGGTACAGATCCATTGCACTCGATATAGGTTTATCAAATAACCATGGCTGAGCAAGATGGAAATTGAAACTTTGTTCTTCTTTTGCCCAATTTGCGTCCATGTTTAATAAGATACCACTACCAAATAGATTAGTGTCGGCTAATTCTGCTCCAACTGAAAGGCCAGCTGTTGGATTTTTTAAATCTGCTCCCGCACCACCAAAGCCAAGTTTGACATGGAAACGCCCAGTTTTTGTTTCTTTTAACATCAAATCAAGATCGGCTTTATCTTCAGAGAGTCTAGTGACTTTCCAGTTTACTCCATCGCGTTGGTCAAAATAACCCATACTTTCAACGCGGTCTTTTGATGCGTCCATTGCAAACTGACTGAGCAAATCGCCTTCTTCGAGCAATAACTTTCTTCGAATAACCTTATCTTTAGTTTTTTTATTACCCTTGATCGTAATTTTATTTAAAAATACTTTGCTGCCTAATTCAGTATAGAAAGCTAAATTAACTTTTTTAGTTTCTTCGTCAGGTTGCACGGAAGGATCAATATGTGCAAAAATATATCCTTGATTTCCCCAGACCATTTCTAAGCGTTTAAGCGCTTCAATCAGGGCATCTCGTGAATAAAGATCACCAGGGCGCATTGGAAGTTGCGCCAACAAATAAGCCTCTGGAATTGTTTGACCAAAAGGTACAGGAACTTTTATTTCGCCAATCGTAAACTGTTCGCCTTCTTGAATTTCAAACATCAGATCAATATTACTATTTTTGGCATTCATTTTGACTTCGACATCAGAAACTTTAGCATTTAAATAGCCATGATTTTGGTAGTACTGTTCAATTAAATGTTTGTCTGCATCAATGCGATCGGGATGATACGAACCTGCTTTATCCATAAAGCCTAAAATCCAATCTTCACGTGTGTATAGGATATTGCGTAAATCTTTGCTTGTTGCATGTTTGTTGCCGGTGAAATTAATACGTTTGACCGTTGATTGCGCACCTTCTGTTATACGAAAAATTGCGATAGCTTGATCGCCATCGATCTCTAAATCACTAGCGATTTGCACCATATGATAACTTTTATCAAGATAAATTTTCCTAATTTCTTGCGCATATCTTTTTAGTTCTTCTCTATCGATGGCAGGAATTTCTGAGAAATTAATTTTTTCTTTAATATCTTTATCGGTAACTTGTTTGTTTCCTTCAAATATAACATCCTTGAGAAGTTTTTTTTCAGTTACCTCGATATAAAGATTAATAAAATATTCACCTACATTCTCTACATATACTTTTATGTTGGTAAATCGATTGAGTCCATAGTAAATATTTTTGATGATTTTATCTTTACGCGAATCGAATACTTCTCCTACTTTAAAAGGGATGTAACTTGCTATAGCTTCTGTTGTTACGTACTTATTTCCTAGAATGTTGATAGATTTAATTTTTCGTGATTCTTTTTTCGCTTTTATTTTTGTGCTTAGTTCATTGATGGGCGCAGATTCTTCTATTGGTTCATCTATTGATGATTCTGATGTTTCATTAAAGTGCTCGGCATTAGAATTATGAGTTACTTGTTCTTTTTCTACAACTTCGGCTGATATAAAAAATGTTGCGCCTAATATGCTGTAAAAAAAAACAAATAAAATAAATTGTTTATGTCTGATATTGCAAATCAAATTCATTTCTAAGCTCCGATGGCCGTTAGTTGCCGCCTTGCATGTAATAGCACTGTTTACTTCATGGATCAATAAGATACTCTTTTTTTTGAAATTGACTAGAGATGATCGGCTCTTTACTATAAAATGTAAGTTTAGTTAAAATACGTTTATTAATATGTATAAAGAAAGAACCCCCTCCCCGCACACGACATTTATACCGTGGTTACGGGGACCCCAGAAAATAGAAAAACCATTTATCTATGGCTTAAAAGCCTAATTTTTCTGGGGATACAATAAAGAGAGAGCATGTTAAAAATTACTAATACCCTAACGGGCAAAAAAGAGTTGTTTAAAAGTATCAAAGAAAACCAAGTGGATCTGTATGTGTGTGGTATAACTCCTTATGATTACGCTCATCTTGGCCATGGGCGAGTATACGTGATTTTTGATCTACTCTTTCGTTTACTGAGTTTGAGTGGTTATCAAGTGAGATATTGCAGAAATTTTACCGACATTGATGATAAGTTATTAGCAAAAGCGTTAAAAGAGTTTGGTGATGAATCACGTTACAAGGACGTCGCAAATAAGTTTATAGATGCATTTGGTAAAGATATGAAATCGTTGAACTGCTTGCCTCCAACGTTTGAGCCGCGCGTAACAGAAACAATTAAAGAGATCATCACGTTTGTGCAAGGGCTTGTAGATAATGGCCACGCGTATGTTGTGGGTGGCGATGTGTATTATTCTATTCCATCTTTTCCTTCATACGGTAAATTATCAAAGCAAAAATTAGACGATTTACGAGTTGGAGCTCGTGTTGAGCCCAATGCGCTTAAACAAGATCCTCTCGATTTTGCTTTGTGGAAATCAGAACCCGAAGGAAAATTTTGGCAAAGTCCCTGGGGCTGGGGGCGTCCGGGTTGGGCGATTGAGTGTTCTGCAATGGCAGGAAAACATCTTGGTAAACACATTGATATTCATGCAGGTGGCATGGATTTAATATTCCCTCATCATGAAAATGAAATTGCACAATCGGAAGGTTTGTTTGGCGCAAACTTTGCAAACTTCTGGATGCACAATGCGTTTGTCCGTATCGATAAAGAAAAAATGTCTAAATCCTTGGGAAATTTTTTTACGCTACGTGATGTGTTTGAAAAATTTGATCCTATGCTCATTCGTTATTATTACCTCAATCACTATTATCGTGCGCCACTCGATTTCTCATTTGATGATATTCAGGCGTTACAAAAAAGTTATCAAAGATTGTGTCGTGCATTTGAGCAACACGAAGCGGGGGAATATAATGCGACGATTGGTGATGAATCACCAATCGTGAAAAAAATGCTTGAATTTTTGTGCGATGATTTAAACACTCCCGGTATGCTTGGTGTGTTATTTGAAAATCTGAGTGAGATACAAAATAATAAAGATCAAGCGTGCATGATCAAAGCCTTTATTCAAGGTGTGCTTGGGCTCGATTTAAAACCATTACCAGAAAAAGAGGTTGAGCTTACACCTGAAATGGCGCAATTAATTTTAGCGCGTGAAGTTGCACGAGTTGAAAAAAACTGGGCATTGGCTGATCAAATTCGTGATCAGTTAAAGGCGCTTGGTTATGAGTCGCAGGATAAGAAGAAGATTTAAATTTTAAATAGATAACTGATGGGAAAAATATGAAATTATCTTACGCAATATTTTTGCTATTACCAAGTGTACTGCTTGCATTAACGATCAATGCGAGTGATGCAGCATCAAGTTCATCCTCTGCAAGTGCATCATGTGCTACGACCAGGCCTGGCAGTAGGCGTGGTTCTCCTCATCAAAATCTGCTAAGCCCCTCAGCTTTAAGATCATCTTCAAGTGTCTTTACATTTGAACGAACTATGGCAGCTGCACGTAGCTCAAAAGTAACAAAAAGCAGATCGAATACTCCAACTACAGCAAGAAGAATTGCAGACCAGACAATACGTCTTCGCAATGCATCTAAAATTCCATCTGTGGCACAACCATCGGCAGTGGCAACATCTTCAGCATATGCAGCTGCAGTTAAAGATGAATCAGGATGTTTGCCTACACAAAGAGCTTGGACATCAAGTTCTTCCATGCCTGCAGATTCATCGGCATCATCATCTGCCCTTCCCTTCACTTCGTTCAGGATAAACTCCGCTATTTCGCCTTTAGTCCCGAGCTCTGTCGAAGGGTTTAGCGAAGTAGGGTCGAGTTCCCACGCAGTTGTTTTAGATATTACGCAATCAGAAATAGCAGAAGTCATGAAGGATAAGCGTTGGCGTAGAGAAACGGAAGGCGTGGTTTCTGAGTATACAAAAAATAGGGCTAACATTGCGCTCATGGCATTGCAAGCCGATCCTGATGCAACAGTAGAAAATGTAAAAGATGGTGTGAAGGAGATAATTGGGAAAAAAGTTAATGATGATGCTGCAAAGCGTGCAGCACAATTAGGAGTAGAATTGAATAGTAATTTTTTAATAAACACAATTAGTAACGATCTTGGTAAGAAATTATACCAGGATCAAAGAGACTTTGAAACCTATAATAGCAAAAATCCGTCACTAACGATGCATGAATATATTAAAACACAGGGTTGTGTACATCAATAAATTATTAGGAAAAAAATGAAATTATCGAATTCACTGTTTTTGATAATATTTTGTGCGCTATTTGTTGTTTCAATACAAGCATCATCAGAACTAAAACCAGAATCATGTGAAATTGATCCACATACACATCATGGAATGGCGCCAGTGCTTAGTTCAAGTGCAAATGTTATTCCTGCATCAGCAGCTTATGCAAGTGCATCTACCCCTAATTTTAAGCAATTGCATGTAACATCTCGAGCTTTAAACGCTGAAGAGTATCGTCAACAATTACAACAATTTGCGCATGAACAGTTAGAGCAGAAAGTTACAGAATTTTGTACAAAATTTGATCTTAAAGATCCGGTAGTAATGATGAGCCCTGATTGGTCACAAGAAAGCGAATGTTCAGATAATCGTAATTTGTGGAATTTATACGTAGAACAAGAACTTGAAACAGCTATTAATATTAAGATGAAATCATGTGAACCGCAAACTGCATCTGTGGATATCTTTAAGATTAGTGATATCAATCAGGAAGTGAAGCAAGATATTTATAGGAAGACTACACAAAAATTGAAAGAATTAACGGCCAGTACAAAAAAAGGTCAGAAAGAAAAAAAATGAAATTATCTCATGCAATGTTTTTGATGCTAGCGTGCACGAATATCAATACTTTGGCATCATCTTCATCTAATAAGGTCTCAATGGGGCAAGCAATAGCAATAATGAGAAGGCAACGCAATTTGCCAAGAAGAGGAGATGATTCTCCTTCTCCTAGATGTAGGGCTGCCGCAGAGGCTGCTGGCCTCGCAGATTATGCCGCTAATCCGGCAGAATTTGATTTTGATCAAGATGAATTAGTATGTTCTCCTACAAGAAGGGCATCAGCATCTTCTAGAATTTCTGTAACAACGCAAGCATCATCTTCATCTTCCGCTTCAGCATTGACATCATCTCTCGCAGTTGCAGAAGATATTACGCAAGCAGATGTAGCACAAGTGATGGAGGATAAGCGTTGGCGTAGAGAAATGGAAGAGGTAGCTTTGCGTTACAAAAAAGTGAGAGCTAAAATTGCTCTTGCAACATTACAAGCAGATCCTGGTGCAACAGTAGAAAATGTCAAAGATGGCGTGGAAGAACTTATCAAGAAAAAAATTTATTCAGACTCTGTTACGCGTGCACAGGCATTGCGAGTACACGCGAATAAAAATTTTTTAAATAAGGTAATTTATCGAGATCTTAAAACCGAATTATTCCAGGATCAACGAGCATTCGAAATCTATAATAGTAAAAATCCGCAAGTAAAGTTGAAAGAGTATATCGAAACACAGGGTTGTATAACGCAATAGTTTTTGTAAAAAATTAAACGAAAGTAAAAAAATGAAATTAACGAATTCAATATTTTTAGTGTTAGCATCGATATCAACTACGATTGTTATATCAACACAAGCAAGTGGCTCTGCATCAGCTGCTTCGGACAAAATGTTTCAAAATAACTGGGGATCTGGATTGGCTGCTCAATCGGCTGTTAAGTTTCAACTAGTGCCCACCATGCCAAGCTATCCTGAGGCAGTGCAAACCACACCTAATTATAATGACCCTAAGAATCAAGTGCGATTGAAAGGGATGTTTTCTCAGGCAGCACAAAGCCCCAGCAATGCGCATTATAATGAGCCAATGGAAGTTTTTCCTGAGCCTTCTTTATATCCGTCCTTATCAAGTGCACCAGCTTTAAGTGTGGGTTTTGAGCATGGCTCAGGATTTAAAAGTGCTTTGCTGTCAATACAACACAGTGAAGCAGCCAAAACATTACCAATGAAATTGCAAGGTTGTTTAGAATTAGGTTTAGCTGAGTCAAGATTGATTGCATATGCAAATGCTGCCAAAAAAGCTGCACCCAGTGCAGATAATTCTGCTCTGCTTAATTATACTCGTAAGCTTGCTAAAGCGGCAGTTGTGGATCAATATGGGCCGTTACGTAATGCAGCTGGAGAACACAAAGAAATAGTTTGGCAATCTCCAGAAGATCTCACCATTGAAGCAGATGTTGTAAATAAAACTCTTGCAGCAAAAAGCAAATTTGAAGCAGGCCAATTGCAAGGCTGCATACAGCAATAACATTGTCGCACAATAATTTTAGTAATAAAAAAAGCGGGCTGCATTTTTAAGTACAGCCCGCTTTTTTGTGGGGCACCAAGTTGATACGGCGTCACCCAGATTTTTATGATTTTACTTTAATAGCTCTTCAATTTTTTCCTGAAGCATCTCTTTACTCATGTAACCAGTCTCTTTTCCTTTTACCACATTATCTTTAATAAAAATAAAGGTGGGAACGGAAGTAACACCATATTTAATGGAAATCTCGCGAGCTTCATCAACATTGAGTTTGGCAAACTTATAGGTGTGCCCAAGCTCAGCTTCCAATTCTTCAACTATCGGTGTCATTTGCTGACATGGTCCACACCAGGTGGCGTAGACATCCAAAATAACTGGTTTTGTTGCCATCGCTATTTCTTGCTCAAAATTTTGTTGGGTAATAGCTATTGCCATCGTAGATCCTTTATGTTGCCCCAGAAAATTCAGGCTTTTGCCAAAGATGAATGGCTATTTTATTTTTCCGGGGACCCCGAAATCGGCATTTTATGCCGTGCACGGGAGGTTAATTTTTAATAACGTTAGAATTAAATTAACTATAACATCAAAAAACAAAAAATCTACGAAGCTTTTTCTATCTTGCCTTTGTGATGATTTTTATGAGAGTGCAATGCAGTTTTAAGCTTTTTCTTTGTGCCATCTTTTAAAGTAACTTGTTTTTTATCTGCTTGTGGGCACGATGGGCATGCAGCAGCTTCTTTTTTTGTTACTCGTGGTTCAATACTCGTGATAGTTAACAGTTTGACATTAGTAATTGGTGTTTTTACTTCTCCAGCATCGATATATTTATCTTTTTCTACCAAGTAATGGTTAGCGCTTTCATTTGATGTGATAATGATTTCCACGAATTCTATTTTTCTGTTTCCCTTTTTATCTTTGTAAAAAGTCCACATATGATCAGGATGAGGTGTTTCTATTGATTGAATAGTTTCCAGATCTTTAAAAAAAATATTGCCTTCTTTCAGAGGATTATTTTTCAGCACGGTGCTATCAGCGGCTTGTTCACCATTTTGTTTTTTTTGTTCCTCAGATGTATAACCAGGAGCTGTTGGCATTTCATACACAGGTATTTTATGGATCAACTTATTAAACGTAATCTCTTTCAATTCATATCTATTGCCTTCATAGGTTTCAACATTACCTGAAACAATAATACTTGCTTTTCCTCCATTAGTTGAACTTTCTGAACCACTGCCAAAAGGACTTAATGATACATGCGTTAATAACATTATATTATATGAAACAATAATAATTTTTTTCATATGTATGACTCCTTTTTAATAAAATTAATATATCTATATCCCATAAAGATATATGCCTGAATGATACTTATGCAAGAACTAAATAAGTTGATTGCTTTTGGGAGTAAATAAAAAAGTTGAACAAATACACATCTATTATATGTTATATAGCATTAATCATTTTTTGATAAAAAAAGGAGAAGTGATGAATAATTCAGATTATTCTATGGAAAACGGCGTTTCGCGCTTTATGTATCAAGTGTATGGTTGGATGACCATTGGCTTATCAGTTACTGCCGGACTATCTTATTATCTTTCATCTACACCAAGTTTTGTACAAACAATATTTAATCATCCAATGTTGTTAATTGGGCTTTTTATAGCGCAACTTGCATTGGTTATTTCGTTAAGTGCATTTGTTATGCGCATGAGCTATGCAACTGCATTAGCTTGTTTTTTATTTTACGCCTCTACGGTAAGTATAACTCTTACCCCTATATTTTTGGTGTATACATTGGGCTCTATCTATCTCACTTTTTTGATAACAGCAGGAATGTTTGGTGCAATGTGCTTGTATGGATATTTTACTCGTGCAGATTTAACTTCAATCGGCAGTATGTGCACCATGGCTCTTTTTGGTTTGATACTCGCCATGCTTGTAAATATATTTTTTAAAAGCGAAGCAATGAGTTATATAATCTCTGCAATTGGCGTGGTTATTTTTACCTTGTTAACCGCATATGATGCACAAAAAATTAAACAAATAGCACAACAACTGCATTTTAGGCAACTTGCTGTAGGGCATGAAGCAACACAAAATAAAATTGCTATCCTGGGAGCTTTAACATTGTACTTAGATTTTCTTAATCTTTTCTTATTTTTATTGAACTTTATGGGAAACAAGCGAGACTAATTTTAATAAAATAATGTTTTACAAAAAAAGAGGGCAAGTGATGATGATAACAAGAAAAATATTTTTAATAATGTTGGTTATTCTTGGCGGCTTAACTGTGGATCGCTTAGATGCTGCGCGATCAAAATTTAAAAATCCACAAAATAATGTGCAGCTTGAGGAAAATATACAAGTTACGCAAGTAAATAATAACAAGCTAGAGGATGATCAGAATTTAGAAATTGATACGCAACATGAAGAGGATGCTGGTGGCTTAGTAGAACCAATGGTGATTAAATCTGAAGAGCCAAAGCAAATGATTCAAGGAGATGAATTAGATATTCAAGCAAAGAGAAAGGCTGTTGTTTCTTTAGTTGAACGTGGCGTTAAATATTTGAAAGAAAATGATGCGAGTCATGCTTTTGGTAAGTTTACACATACTAATGATTTTATGCATGGAGAGCTCTATTTGTTTGTGTTTGATGCCTCAGGTGTTTGTTTGGCTCATGGACAGCAAAATGATCTTTTGTGGAAAAATCTTATTGATCAGCGAGACGCATTTGGTGCTCCAATTGTAAAATCGTTTATTGAAAAAGCAAAGAAGGGTGGTGGTTGGATTACCTATAATTGGCGTAACGCAACAAAAATCTCTTATGTGCAATTGGTGAAGAAAGAAGAGAAAGAAGATAAAGACTCAAAGTCGCAGGTTAAAGAATATATTATTGGGGCTGGTTATTATCCACATTCCAAAGTAGATTCCGTCGTTAATTTAGTTAAAGGAGCTGTTGCGTTATTTAATGATGTAAAAGCTCAAAAACGACCAAAGGAAGAAGCTTTTAGTGCGTTTAATTATTCGATGGGGCGTTTTGTATATGGTGATCTTACCTTAAATGCGATTGATTTTAAAGGTACGTTATTTGCTCAAGGAAATCGACCAGGACTTATTGGCACCAATAGTTGGAATTATAAAGATTCACAAGGAAAATTTATCAATCAAGAAATTGTTAAAAAACTGCAAGAGACTCCAGAAGAAGGTATTTGGGTTGAATATACTGCGCATCGTGCACCAAAAAGAGCTTATGCAGAACGAGTTGTGGATGATAAAGGTGTACATTATGCGATTTTCTGTGGTTATTATCCAGATTCTAATAGAGAGCAAGTAGTTGATCTGGTAAAAAAAGGCTTCCAGTATATGAAATCCACAGGTAAAAGCGTTGCAGCAGAAGCATTTACCGATAAGAAAAATGATACCTATAAGTACGGAGATCTTAATTTACTCGTTTATGATTTTGATGGAGTTGTGGTGGCTGACGGAGCAGATCCTGAGCACGTTGGTCAAAAGCATTTTGACGATAAAGATGAAGATGGCCGTTATTATGTTCGTGAATTGATAGCTAAAGCAAAAGATGGCGGTGGTTGGGTTGATGTCAAAGTAAAAAATTCATTTGAATCAATTTATGTAGAAGAAGTTGATTTAGGATTAGCTAAATATGCTATTTGTTGCGGTACTTTTCCCATTTCAAAAACTGAGACAATGGAACTGCTGGTAAAAAGTGCGGCAAGTTACCTGGAAACAAATGTACCAGAAACTACGTTTCAAGAATTTACTAAACCTACTGGTGATTTTATACGTGGTGATTTGAGCGTGTTCGTATTTGATCCTACAGGTTTATGTTATGCCTATGGGGATGAATATGATCTTATCTGGCAAAACCTTATGTCAGCTAAGGATGATAGCGGTAAATCTATCGCCCAACTTTTTATAGAATCGGTAGATAAAGGCGCAGTGAAAATTCCTTATGTGGTCAATAAAGTACCAAAAATTGCATTTGTAGATAAAGTAGAAAAAGAAGGAAAAACTTATATCATTGGTTCTAGTTTTTACAAATGATGTATCCGGCCCTTCGATACGCTCTTCGAGCTACTCAGGAGTAAACCCGCAAAAATTTGTGGAGTTTATCCTGAACGAAACGAAGTGAAGTTGAAGGGGCGGACAAGGCAAAAAAAGGTACAAGCATGAGGGTAATGTTTTGGAGCATATTATTTGGCGTAGTTATAACGTACCCACACATTAATTTCTGTAACAAGAAACAACGATCAAACAATAATGCGTTATGCAATAAAGTTGATGCTTTATTAAAGGAAATTGATGTTGTGTATGAATCGCATGATCATGGCGGTGGGCATGAAGCTCATGCAAGTCATGATCATGGGGGGCATGATGCGGCACCAGCAACTCCTGTTGCTACGCCGGCTCCAGCTCCTCAAACAATGTCCATGCCAGAAACGAAGACGGTATCTCCTGCTTCTTTAACAAAAGACTCAGCGCAAGCGAAAACTCAAGAATCTAAGAAAGAGGCACCAAGTAATGGTCTGTCCGATATTGATAAGGCAAAACAGCAAATTAAATTGGCAGAAGCAGAAATTTCTAAACTTAAAGAATTGGTCAAGGCTGCAGAAGCAACTCCAGTTGCATCTGATATCAAAAAAATTGTTGAACTTAATAAAGATTTGATCAAAGTTTTTGAAAAACAGATACAAGATTATCGTGCGCGAGGTGTTCCATATGTCGATCCAAAAATTCAACAAGCACAAAAAAATATAAGTATCGCTGAACGAGAATTACTGCTGTATGAAAAACAATTGAAAGAGCAAAAAAAACTCGCACTTAAAGTTGTTAAATCTCAGGCGACAACAACGGAGCAAGTAGCTAAGTCTGCGCCAGAACCTACAGCGCAGAAAACAGAAAAATCGAAAGAAGAAACAAAATCTAGTGATGCTCATGCGCATGGGGCTGCGCCTGCCACAACTACGCCATCTGAACATTCACATGGAGGTGCCCCAGCAACCTCTGCAACTCCAGCTGCCGCATCGGGCGAACATGCTCATGGCCAGCCTGCTGTAGCCTTGGCGAAGGCGGGTGGGACGCAAACATCTGCGCCAGCTGAACATTCACATGGGGCTGCTGCTCCTGCAAATTCTAACGCGCAAGCAAGTCCCCTTCCGCCCTTGTATAGAATAGGTACAGATACTCCTGTGATTAATGCATATACTCCTGAGCTGAACTCAGCAGAACCTGCTGGGGGACATGCACATGGCGTACCCGGCGAAAAGACGGGTGGAGCACCTGCTGCGCCAGATGCCCATGCTCATGGAGCGCCATCTCCGGCAGTAGGCCTAACCCCTGGATTAGCTGCAGTGGAGCTATCAGAAGCCTATAAAAACGCTCATGCATTTCATGCTACAGGTTTAACTCCTTCGCAGTTTAAATTTAGTCCATTTGGTTTTGTTCAAAGTGAAGTATCTTATGCTACGCGGCAAATGCTTGCTTTGCAAGAGCATCAAATTTTTTTAGTTCCTGCGGAAGAAGCGCTTGATCGTTTAGGTGATGATGTGGAAGATAGATCACAATTTTTTACCTCGTTGCATGTGCATACGGGAGCATTAATTTCTGGCCCTGAAATCAAAGTTTTAAATGCGAAACCAACAGCGGATATTTCTTTTGAATATTATGGGCCACTTCCTCTTAACTATGCGCCACTAGCTTCTCCAGCTTATAATGTTCCACAAATTACACCAACATTTGATGCAAAAATTGGTGGAGAATTTTTAGTGCACGGCACATTATATCTTGAATGGGAAAAAACCACGTTGTTATTTGGGCAAACATGGCATCCAGGAGCTGATCCTATTGTTGCAGTAGCTGATTCAAGAGTTACTTTTTTTGGGCAGCTAGCTGATCCGTTAAATAGATTTTTTCAGGTACGTGCGACACAAAAAGCCGGTAACAATTTAGAATTTATTGCTGCATTATGCCAATATATTGATAATAAAGCTAAATTTAATTTAGGGGTTGAAGTTGAACAAACCAATAATATTGCTTGGTTCAATTTTCACTTTCAAGCTCGCGCTCATATTGGAAAAAATGTATTTGCATTAGCAGCAGATATTTATACAGAGCAACCACGCCTCTTTGAAAATGCAAAATTAGTACTTGACCAAGATGTTGTGAGTATTGGTATTGATGATGTTTTTCCGCCATGTCCTGATGGAGAATGTTTATGTCCTGCAGCTGAAAGGGGTACAACAAGTTCTTTTCAAGATTCATGCGGTGTAATAGCAACCAAATTAGCAGTAAGCAGTTTTTCTATGATGGGTTTTGCTAAGATTGATCGTGATCCAATTATTGCAAAAGCTAAAATACTTGTTGGTTCAAATTTGGGTCATCCATTTGGTGGATTTGCTATTCTTAATGATTGCTCAGCGCAAGATCCTGTAAAAGATACAGGTATTAGAGTATATGGACCTTTGCGTATTGCTACCTTAGCTCTTGATGTTTGTATAAAAAGTAAATTTGAACCTGGTTTATATGTGGGAATTACTAAAGATATTGGTTCAAGTGAACAAGTATGGAAGTTTCAAGATACAAGTCCTTCGCATATACCATGCACCAATGAAGATATAGCTACTGGCAATACGGTAAACTGTTTAACCACGCAAGATCGGTTATCGATTTCTATTTTTAGATATTTTCAAGATCTTGATTATACGGTTGTGATTGCACCTCGCCTTAAATGGAATCTTCCTCCGGTAACCTTCAGTGCTGAAATAGAATATACAAAAGCAGGATATGGGCAAATTACAGACTATGGGCGTGTTACTTGCGTCGAACCGATAGAATGCACACGCTTTTTAGTTGAAGCGTATTTTAATTTTTAAAGAGAAGAACTCTTTAGTTAAATTTCCAGAAAAAATCACAGGCAAAAAGATAATTGTTTTTATTTTGTTGACCAATGAATTGTTGAACTATAGGAAATGAAATACCTGCTTGAAGTATAAGTCTTTCAGAAGAGAAAAAAAGAGAAGGCCCTAGAAAAACAATATTACCGCCAGAATTGGGATCGATTGTTCCTTCAATTCGATCTTGCATCGCATATGCACCATTGAGTTCAAGTACCCAAGTAAAAATGCATCCCCATGGGTTGCCAATATTTCTACCAATACCGGCTTCATATAAAAATTGATTTCCTAATTTTGTATTCACACATGTATGTTTTGTGGTGATTAATGCAGCAGGTGAAGCATACACATACCATTTTGTTGCAAGGTGCTTAACAGTTGCACCTAAAAAATAAGTTGGAGAACCAAAGCTTATAGGCAGAATTCTAGCGGGAGCGCCAAGAGATTGTTGTTCAAATTCTCCTGTGGGAAAAAAAATACCTCCTACTAATGTGGCATCATTATAAGCAGTAAGTGATTCTTGGCATATAAATTCCCATTCTAGTTGTATGTATATATCTTCTACGCCTGATGATATCATGGTGTCTTGTTGATGTTGAGGAGCAAAAGGTAGGTTTATGAAAAGAGAAATTTCATCAGTGATGCCGTATAAAACACCAAGAACAACATCACTATAATTTTTATTAACTCCATTCAGATAATCAGCAAAACAGTAGAATAGTAAATCATGTTTATCTACGGTTGTTTGGCCAAAACTAAAAAGAGGGCCTGGCATTTGTGATGTGGGGAGCGCCAGATTTCCTTCCCTCAGACATTTGGATTCTTCCTTTTTTTGGCAACCAAATATTGATGTTGATATGAGTAGTAAAAAAAATAATTTTTTTGTGTAATGCTTCATTATCTACCTTGGAAAAATTAATGGATGACTTTATTGATGTCTGATCTTATCCCAATCTAAAGTGAATGTGAAAAAAATGTTTTCGTATGGCCCTATCCCTGTGTATCAAATTTCAACCTGGAGCATGAGGTTTAACCTTCTCCATAACGAGATATTGACAATTTGGCAATATTTGCTATCCTGGATTATTATCTAGGTTATGAGGTTATTTATCAAAAAATGGGGTTATTATGAAAACTTATCTTACATTTTTAGCTTATTTTGTCGTACAGGTAACGTTATCACTTTCTGCGGCTGTCATAGAAATTAGAGATTGGCAGCGCGCAGATCAGCATGTTGTTTGTTTTAAATCAGTGCATGGCGAAAAATTCCCTGAACTTATTGGTGTAAGGCAAGCATCAGAAGTGATGGATGCGGCTCAAAAACATGATGCTGTAGTAATTGCTGAAGATGCATTTACCTATGATGGTGAAAATGATGAAATTGCAAAAGCGTTTGAAGCAATAAATCAAAAAATGCTTAAGACCATACAAATGTGTTCAGTTGCACCACATAAGCTAAAACCGTGGGCTGAATCGGCAGATTATTTTTTGCGCCAAATGATAAGTAAATCTCGAAAACTTGGAATAGCTCAACGTAATGTTGAATGCCGGCAGACTTACCACGCATTAGAAAATGGGGTAAAAATTGCCAGAGAATATGTAATTGAAAATTTGCGAGTTACAAAACAAAAGCTTGAAAAAACGCTTGAAGAGATTAAACAATATATGCAATGTGATTTTCGAGCACCATTCTTTTTTGATTATTATAAAACTATTAAAAAAGAGTTAGATAAATTAGAGCCAGAATTCTTTGCTTACTTAAAGCATTGTGCAGAAATAAAAAGACATGATCCTATAAGCAATAGTAAAAGTGTTAATATCAGTCGAACATATGTCAAGAAGTTGGTTGATTTAAAAATATTAACAGATCTTTGGCAGAATAGAGATCAGAAAATTATTTTCCTTTGTTTGGGTGCTGAGCATATTCAAATATTTGAGCCATTATTCGATCTTTTAAAATTTAAGACCAATAAAGTTATGGGATCTGATCCAAGGAAATCATTTTATTTTGGTGAGGAAGCTTTCAAGATGGCTAGACAAATCAATATCGGTCAATTTTTTCAGGAACTTAACTTACCTGTTTCATATGAAAATCGAAAAGATCGCTATTGCCGAGCATTAGAGTTGCTTATGTATGGCAAAGTAGATGCAGCTGAAGGTTTAAAAAAGATTGGTGATGTATATAAAGAGAAGCAAGCGATCTCTCTAGTTTGTAAGAAAAGATTGCAAGGAGCACAAGTTGCCGATGCAGAAAAGTCCAAGCTGCAACTCCAAAAAGATCAGGCTCAAGAAGAAGGCAAGGTTCTGAAAGCAAAATATGACAAACTTAAAGGTCTAGTACAGAAAATCGAAGAACAAGAAAAAGATATTCGACTAAAACTTACACAAATTCCTGCATGATGAGTAGATAAAAATGAGGTTATGAAAAATGAAAAAATTATGGTTACTATTAAGTCTTATGTCTACGATGTCTCTTAATGCAGTTGTTGTGCAAATTAGGCAATGGAAGTTTGGAGAGCAACGTTTTGTTTGTTTTAAATCTGCGCATGTTGATTATTTTCCTTGTGCCATAGGTTTGCAACAACAACTTGATCTACTAGAATATGCAAAAAAATTAGATGCTTTGGTTACTGCGGAGGATATGTTGAGTTATGCAGGATCAAATAATGAAATTGCTCATCATGTACGCTTGCGAAATGCGGCTTTGCCATACTTAATTCCTTATACTGATCAAATAAAAGCTGAGTTATCTCAGAAAAACTTGGTAAGTATAGAGGATGAAGATGGTTTTTTGTGTGGCATAATCCAAAAATGTGCGCAGGCAAAAATTGACTGCTGTAATGTTGAATGTCGATACGCAAGAGCAGCATCAAAAGATGGTTGTGCAGTTCCAATTAAAGACGTGATTGCTGAATTTAGCAATGAAATGGCAGAGCTTGAAAGAAAATTTAAAGCAGTAAAAATACAGGCAAATGCAGATTTCTTTTCACAAAAAATATATATGTATTATGTAAAAGCAAAAAAAAGAATAGAGGATGCAACAAATGCATTTGTTACGCAACTTAAAAATTGTCCTTATACAATAAAATCTTTTATAGATAGAGGGATAAAACTTTCTTGGCATAATGATTTTGGTCTTAATGATCGTGAGCTTTTAGATTTAAAAACATTATATTATCTTTGGGAAAATCGAGCTAAAAAAATGATTTTCATATGTGAAGGCCAGGGGCATATTACTGCCCTAGAATCATTTTTTCAAGACATTGGGTGTATACCAGAAGCAGTTATGGGGCGAGATGTTGTACATACTGATTTACCAGAAACGTGTCTTGATATTGCAAAAACGGTTAATATAGCAAAGTTTTTCCAAGAGCAAAATCCTGAAAAATCAAAATTATCAATATCAGTTGTTAATAGGCTTGGATTGGAACTTATTTTAAGTACAGCGATCTGTGCACTATGTAACTGGTATTCTGAATTCAAGTAATCTTTACAAACAAGCTCTTAACATCCATGCCATTTTTTCATGTTTTTCAAGTAGGTTTAATAAGAAGTTACTTGTACCCGCATCTTTAAGTTTAGTCATAGTGACTTCTTGATCAACCCGTAAAACACGAATAATAGCTTCATGGTCATGCAATAAATGTTTAATCATTTCTTTATCTGAAAAATCTTTTCCAGGGTGTTCTTTTAATCGCGTGTGTTTGAGGTATTCAGCCATGGTACCAAATGAATGATGACCAATTGCTCGTGTTCGCTCAGCAACTGAATCGGCAATGCCTAAAATGTCCTCATATTGATCTTCAAAAAATTTGTGCAAGTCACGAAAGTGTAAACTTTCTACATTCCAATGGAAATTGAGTGTTCTTACATACAAAACAAATTCATCTGCTAAAAGTAGATTTAAGAGATGAGCAGATTTTTTACGATTTTCTACTGAAATATCTAGATTTGGTTGCATCGAAATTCTCCTTTAATTATTCACTATAATTCAGGAGGAGTCTTGCATGTTTTGTTGTCGTGAGTCAAGGACAAGCTTAAAAAGAATAAGACAAAGAAGGTTTTTATAAAATCAAAGGAGAGAGAGAGATTCGAACTCTCGATTCCCCTCTCGAGGAATAACGGTTTTCAAGACCGCCGCATTCGACCACTCTGCCATCTCTCCATGCTAAATTTCAAAATTCGTAGGTATAATTCTACCCTTTTCAGGGTAAAACGCAAATTTTTTAGAAAAAAAGCTATTTTTTCAAGGTAAGCCTTAAGGTTCACCAAGGAGCATTTTATTCTATTTGAAAAAAACTATTGATTTATTAAAACTGTTCCTGCTACTATTAGGGTAAGATGCTAGAAAAAGCATCCAACCTGCATACGAATGGTTCGTAGGTGGGTAGAAGTAAAACCTAATAAAAAAAGGAGTACTCATGAAGAAGTTACTTTTATTATCTACGGTTGCTGTAGCTGTTTTAGCTGCTGCAAACTTACAAGCTCGTGATGTTGAAGTTGATATCAACGTTAACGGAGCAGTTAGAGAAGACGTGCGTGTTGAAACAAACGAAGTTCGCCATTCTGATGGTAAGCCTTGTATGTACAATGCGGGTCAAACATTTAACGTTCCAGAGCAAGTGATTCCTGCTAGATCTTTTACATGTCCTGACACCCCAGTTTGTCCAAAATGTACATGTAAAGCAGTTGCAGTTGAAGAATGTTCAACTTGTAACAAAGCACCTAGACATCACAAAACATGTAAAGGTGGATCATGTGGTAAAAAACGTCATCACAGATCTAGAGAAGTAGTTGAAGTTGATGTTGAGTAATCAATAGACACTACAACTAACTTAAGTTGATTTTTAAAAAATTCGAAGTGAATTCGAATAATTTTGAGAACACAAGAGAGGCGCCCATGGTGGGCGCTTTCTCTTTTTAAAACATTTTTTTGGCGATTTGAGAAGAAGAAAATGCGCCCATCAGGAGTTGAACCTGAAACCTTCAGATCCGTAGTCTGACGCTCTATCCAGTTGAGCTATGGGCGCTTAATAATTTCAAGATAATGTTTCTTGCGAAATCCACCGACGCTAAAGCTATGGTGGACAGGCTGTTTGTTCTTAGGCCTATAAAATTAATTTAAAAATTATTTTTAACGATGCAGCAAATAGCTGCCGTAAAAATACACTTAAAAAAATGGCCTCGCCATACGAAGCCTTGGCGTAGTATGGAGAGAGAGGGAGTCGAACCCTCGTGCCCGGTTTTAGCCAGACTCTTGCTTAGCAGGCAAGCGCTTTAGACCACTCAGCCATCTCTCCTAAAATATTGCATTTCAATAATAAGCTTCTTTATGATGGCTCAGCCATACCTGTCTGCCGAAGTTTGCCAAGCCTAAAGGCGTGGATAAACGTAGGCTGGGTCTCCTAAAAAATGATTTAGTTAACAAAAGGATAAGATATTTGCTAATTTTTGCAAGTAAACAGCTATGATTTATCATTAATATTCTAGAGCCTTTTTGTTAAAGTTTAATTGAAACATGGCGGATGAGTCCATCCAGAGAGGAAAATGCGAGTACAATATGCCAATAATCATTGATATAAAGGTAGTTCCCAGTTCCGGGCGATTAGAATGGAAATTGGATAAGTCAGGGCATCTGAAATGTTATCTTAAAAGTGAAGCAGAACAAGGTAGGGCAAATAAAGAGCTTGTAAAATTCGTGGCCAAAACTCTTGGCATTACTCAGGAATGTGTGGTAATCATGAGTGGTGAAATAAGTCGGAATAAAAAATTAAAGATTGATTTAAATATCACATTTGAGCAACTTTTGGCTTTATTGGGTATTGAACGTCAAATAAGCATGTTTGGTAAGTAGGGGGCGATCATGGCGTATTTTGTGTGGAAAGGCATCGATTTAGGGGGTAATGAGCATAAAGGAAAGCTTTTTGCCCGTACCAAGGAAGAGCTTGATGCAATTTTATTTAAAAAAGAAATTGCGATGCTTTCATGCTCCCAAGCCAAATCTTCCTTATTTGTGCGTCGTTCAATTAGCCCGGCATTAAAAATTCAATTTTTTCGGCAACTTTCTGAGCTTATAAGTGCAGGCGTTTTATTACCAGACGCTTTAATGGTTATATGTTCTCAGACCTATCACGTAAAACTCCAAGATGTTTTAACACATGTTGCTGCATCTGTGCAGGAAGGTAATTCTTTGAGTCAGGCGCTGAGTAAATATCCTTTGGTCTTTGAGCCAATCATGGTTCATATGGTTCATGCGGGCACTGAATCGGGTCATTTGGTGTCTGCTTTGGATATGCTCAGTAATTATTTGAGCATGATACATGACTTTAAGCAAAAATTGCGATCTGCGTGTTTAGTTCCTGCAGTAACTTTTGGCTTTTTCTTTATCGTAGCCCTTTTAATCTTTATTCTCATTATTCCTCATTTTGTCAGTATGTTTCAGTCCGTTAAACAAGACTTGCCCTATATTACTCATCTGATGATTGGAATAAGTGATTTTTTACGTAGTCGGTATCTGCTTTTTACTGCTTGCGCTTGCATAGTCAGTAGTATGTTGGTTCGTTCTTTTATTAAAACAGAACGAGGTTGTATGCTCAAGGATTCTGTCTTATTAAGATTGCCAATGATAGGCAAAATTATCCAACTGAGCTCATTGTCTTCATTTTTGCAGGCTTTGACTATGCTTACAGGTGGTGGCATGCAACTAGTTCCTGCCATGGCCATTGCCCAAGAAACAGTGAATAATAGCGTTATCAAGCAGCATATTAGGATTATCGAGCATGAAGTGAGGTCTGGCAGTTCCTTAAGTCAAGCTATGATGTACGAGCCTGGGCAAATTTTTGGAGCTCAAGCGATAGCAATTATTCGAGTTGGAGAAGAATCGGGACGATTGACCGTTTTGCTGCAACGCACAGCTATGATGTATCAAGATCAGATAAAAAGAACCATTTCAGCGATAACCAAGGTAATCAATCCTCTGCTGATGGTCGTTCTAGGTTTATTAATCACCTTTCTTATTTTTGCTGTTTATTTGCCGGTATTCAACTTGTCAAATATTATATAGATAACAGGCTTTTTTGGCAGTTTAACTATACAATATTGTCCTTTTTGTTATTCTTTTTTAAGAATAGAAATTGGTGTGATAATTTGATGCGGGGTTTTTTATGGTGGGTCATTATCTTGATAAGGGTTATTCTTATCTTGTGCTAATCAGCACACTACTATTTTTTAATATTCAAGCTGATCCACTTGCCGTTTCCGCTCAATTGCAGCCAACTAAAAAAGAAATAGTGCAGGCAGTCTTTAATCAGGTCGACTCACAAAAAAGTGATTCAATATTGCGCTCTCATGAATGGCAAGAACTTGAGATTGATCTTATGCTGCAAAAGATTGATCGAACAAAAACTGGCTTTGGTGCCTGGGGCCTGACATCATTGACTCAACCTGTGCATGACATCAATCAGATCATGCATCGTCAGACAAGAATAAAAAAAATAGTAGATGATCCTTTATTACGTCTCAATTTAGTTAAAGTTTTACAAGAAATTAAAATTGCTGAAGATGATATCTTATCATATTGGGATATTAAAGATGAACTGGCTCGAAATGCTGGCTCTTTATATTATTCTTTGCTTGGAGAGGTTTCTTCGATTGCTGATAATTACTTAAATCGCAATAGGATTGCCTTAGAAGGTGCTGCATTTTTTGATATTGGATATGCCATTTTTAACGTTGCCCAAAAATTTGGGATAAGCGGTATGATGAATGAATTTCTTGTAGCGGCTGCAGAAGGTAGAGAAATGGATTTATGGCAAGGTTTAAAGAATGGGTTGCAGTTACCTTTACAAGTCAATACTCCTTACCCAGATGTTTTTAAAAATGGTTATAAAAAGCAGTTATTACCAAGAGCATGGTCTCAAGGTACCGCAGGTGATTATTATACTTTTTTCCAAAATGAAGCAAAAACTCCTGCAGTAGTATCAGGATTGTTAACGGTAGGATTTGTAGCAGCCTATGATGCTTATATTGCTTATGATATTAATAATACTAGAAAGCGCTTGGTCGATTTATATAAAATAGGTTATGCCTTGCAAGCGCGCATGGCGCGCATAGCATCGTTTTTCAAAGCAGTTGATAAATTGTGTGAACTTCTTATTCCGTATGAAGATATTTTTGGCAAAAAGTTGGTGCAAGAATTAAATCTGCATCTTTATAGCAAAAAAGCACGTGAATTGGTTGATGTGTTAAAAACCGCAACCTTTAATGGTCCAGCCGGGTATTTTTATTTTCGTGGGCGTGTTTTATACGCCAATCAGTTAATGGATGATGTTAAGCAAGAACTTATTCCGCTATTGCAAGCAATTGCTCATGTAGATGGTTATTATTCTATAGCTCAAATATTTAACGATCAATCTGCTCATGCACCATATAGCTTTGCTCAGTTTATCGATGGCCAAGGTCCAGTTCTTATATTAGATGATTTCTGGACACCGCTTATACCAACCAAAACACCTGTTTTGAATTCGATTAACTGGACGAACCACACGCGCACTAAAACGTTAATAACGGGTCCTAATGGCGCAGGGAAATCTACGGTGATGAAATCTGTTGCGCATGCCATTATCATGGCACAAGCATGGGGGATTGTTCCTGCTAAAAAAGGGAGCATCAAAATATTTAATGGATTGCGCAGTAGTTTGTCGCCAAGAGAAGATTTGCAACAAAACTTATCTACCTTCATGGCAGAAAAAACTCGCATTGATGATATACGTGCATGTATTTTAGATACAAAGCCTGATCAATCTATCTTTGTAGTATTGGATGAACCGTTTCGTGGCACGGTGGAAAGTGAAGCTTCTTATCGTGTATGTTTGTTAGGTAAAGAGATTGCTCCTATAGAGCAGTGCATGTTAGTTATCGCAAGTCATTTGGAAGGCCCGATAATTCTAGAAAAAGAGACAGGCTTTTTTGCTAATTATCAGTTGAAGCTTGATGAAACAGCAGATGGAAAATTCATCAGAACATTTAAGCTTATTCCTGGTGCAGCTTTGTGGTGGTTCCATGATGTTGATAAGCGTCGAAGGTTTGTTGATCAATTACTTTCAAAATAATTTAAAATCTTGCGGTAAAATACATCGAACTATTGCTATTTTTTGCATTTGCAGTACCATTATTATCATTAATTTTGAAATAAAAATTAGCCGTCCTTCGATACATCCACTCCCAGCCTTCGCATAAAGCTTCGGCGGGCACGGCAGGATGAGCGAAAAAGATAGATTGAGTAGCATTTTTTGAAATAAGTAAGTTATTTAGCCGGAGTGGCGAAACTGGTAGACGCACGGGACTCAAAATCCCGCGGGCGTAAGCTTGTGTCGGTTCGAGTCCGACCTCCGGCACCAGTCTACGTT
>Ga0206920_1033_pt1 | contig 47415 bp, 46 predicted proteins | sample Alteio_BWOrgHeat_65_FD_152934 | JGI IMG/M metagenome (GOLD analysis project Ga0206920, IMG submission 152934) | Enriched cells from forest soil in Barre Woods Harvard Forest LTER site, Petersham, Massachusetts, United States -... | ecosystem: Environmental > Terrestrial > Soil > Temperate forest >...
AGTAGGAATAGGCTTCGCTGGTGCTGGCGGTTAAAACCAGGTTCTCGGGCTTCACCAACTGCCCTTGAGAAGCCAGATAACGAGCCACTGTTTCGCGGGCAGCAGGGAAGCCGAAGGCTTCGGGCTGATAGCGCAAAGCCTCGGGTTGGCCCAGGCCTTCTAGCAGCTTTGTGGGATAGTTGAAGCCGCATTGGGTTGGGTTGGACTGGGTTAGGTCAAAGGCGATGACCCCGGCGCCTTCGATGGCCTGAGTGACCTGGTTATGGGATAAATCGTCCGGAGTTCGGTTGGAAAAACGCATACTTTAACCCTTCAAGTAACTCTTTAAGTTGTTCACTAAGTCGCTGTTTTTCAATGCTTTAAGCAGGGCGGCTAAGCCATTGAGTTAAAGCCTGGCATCAACTCTTGCCCGCTACTGACTCGATCGGCTTGAAAATCGCCTCAAATATGGGCTTTTGGACCCGGTTATCAACCCGGTCGTTAGACCGGTTCAATCAAGCTGGCTGCCTTACGGCTTTGGGCTGAAACCGCCCTGTTTTGTTCAGCTTCAAACCTTCTCGAAACGGACCGATTTTAATCGATTTTGAGCGTTTCGAGAGATAGTACAAAGATTGGTCTTGCCCTAAAATCGTCTAAAAAAACAGCGTTTAAATGCAAAAACGGGGCATTTGAGCATCTTTTTTTGAAGCAGATGCTTTTGAGGCCGTTTTTGGCCCTTTAAAACCCATAAAAAGAACTGATAAACAAATACTTAAATCGTAAGCTGTAACAGCTTTTTGGGCTGTTTTTAGGCTTTCAGCTGGTTACTGGCCTGCGTCCTGAGCTTTCTGGATTCGAGCCCGGTGACGCTTCAAAACCGACTCGACCCCGAATAAGGCGCCCAGGTTTAAGGCATGGACCTGCAGGTTGGCTCCAAAGGCTTTCTGATGCGCCTGACGGCCCCGGGTGGAGGCCAGCTTCACGTAGTTTTCGCTCACCATGATGCTGGAATGGCCCATGAGGTCGCGGATTTCATAAACGCTGGCGCCAGACTCGGCTAATTGAGTTCCAAAACTATGCCTTAAAACGTGAACGGTCAGCTCATCTGGGTTTTCAAACTTGGCCCATTGGGCGGCTTTTTTGACCCAGAGCTCTAAAAAGTGCGGATGAATGGCCTTATTGGTGTCTCTGGGACCGGGAAAAAGATAAGGGCTAATCGCCTTTTCGGCGGCCAAATATTGCGTCATCAGCAGCTTTAAAGCCTCGGTCATGGGCACAATGCGCTCTTTGTCGCCCTTGCCGATAACGGTCACGTGGCTCTGGTTGAGGTCCACATCCCGTACTTTGAGGTGCGCGATCTCGGATACCCGGAGGCCGCAGTGGAAGCCCAGCAAGACGACCAGGCTAACCTTTTGACCCTCCAAATCGCTCGTTTGAAGGCCTCTAACCAGCGCCTCGCGGTCTTTGGGCGCCAAGGGATGGGGATTACGCTGTGGGCTGCGAATGGCCAGGTTGTGAAAGACGGCCGTGGGGTCGTTGGTAATCTGCTGCACAGAAGCCAGATAGCGGTAGAAAGACCGGGTCGAAGCCAGGATGCGCTTGAGCGAACGGGTCGAATAGGCGCCGCGGGTTTTACCGGCAGGCGTCTGGCCGGGCTTGGCCAGTTGGCCGGCAAACCGGGCTAAGTCCTGAGGCTTGGCATCGACAGGCTTTAGGCTGGCCTGGTCGAGAAACAGTTTGAGCACGCGAAGATCTTGGTGATAGTTGGAACGAGTGTGAATGGACTTGCACAAGTCGAGGAAGCCCGAATAGGGTTCAAGTTCGTGCAGCTGATCGGGACGATTAAAGGTTTGGCCGTCTTGGTCGCTCATAAGCCCTCTTTAATAACTTCTATAATTACAGTTATAGAAGTTTAAGAAGTCTAAGTCAACCGATTTTGGCTCAAGTTGAGATTTTAGGCTGTTTACGGTGATCGGGTCTGGTCTTGTGTTTCAACTGTGTTGTGCCGCGAAAAAACAGGTCAAAATCAGCGAATTTGCATTTAAACGCATTTTTTTCGAGAGATTATTCCCGGCCATAGTTCATTGCACATGCCGCGAAATCGCTCGGGTTGACCTGATTACAAAAACGCTTCGAGTGACTTTTGGAACAACTTTGGCGCTTCGATCGGCACCAGGTGGCCAACTTGATCCATCAGCTCGAGCTTGCTGCCGACAATGAGCTTGCTCATGGCTTCGGCTTCGGTCGGCGGTATCAAAGCGTCTTCCCGCCCGGCAATGATGAGCGTCTTGGCCTTAATCTGGCCTAACCAGTTCGTCTGGTCGCGCCTTTGGGCCATAGCGCGCTGGGCTAAGGCCACTGCTTTAGCTGGCGTTTGGTTAATCCATTGGGTCACCTTGGCCTTAACTTCAGGTTTATCAGCCAAAGTGGTCTTGCCCAGGAGGCCTGGAATCAGGACGTCAGGCAGGTAGCTAACTCCTTCTTTTTCAACCTTTTCAGCCATATTGAGGCGGTTTTGGCGGCCTTCGGGCTTGTCCGCGGTGGGTTTGGTGGAGATTAAAATCAGCTTGTCGACATGCTCTGGGAATTGGCGCAAGTACTCAAAAGCCCAGTAACCACCCATGGAAATGCCGGCCAAAACAAAGGGTTTTCGCACATTTAACTGCATAAGTAGACGGTTCAAATCGCTGGCAGCTTGTTCCAGGGTCAACCTGGGATTGGACAAAGTAGTGCCGCCAAAGCCTGGAAAATCAGGCATGACGAACTGATAGCCCGGGATGGGTTCTAGCTGATCCCAAAGCAGGTGCGAAAGCGGAAAGGCGTGCAATAGAACAATAGATTGAAGGTTTGAGGGATTACTTGAAGCCATAAAACTCCTAATAAAACTGGGATAAACCGAAATTTGAAAAGTATTACTTTAACTACTTAAAGTGACTGTTTACTTGATAACGGGTGTCTTGGGCTTACGGCCAGTTAAGACCAATTCAATATTCTCGGCCGCCAGAAGGGCCATCTTGGTCCGGGTCTCCAGTGTGGCACTTCCCAGATGAGGCATGAGCGTACAGTTGGAAAGCTTTAAAAGGGTCGGGTTTATCTTAGGTTCGTGCTCATAAACATCAAGCCCCGCACTGAAGATGGTCTTGGTTTGAAGCGCTTTGACCAGGTCGGCTTCGCGGTGAATGAGGCCCCTAGAAGCGTTGATAAAGATCGACTTAGGCTTCATTTGTTTAAACTCTTTCGAGGTGAAGCGGTATTTGGTTTCGGGAGTTAAAGGCGAGTTGACGCTGAGGATATCAGACCGCTTAAGCAGGGTTTCAAATGACACATACTTGGCGTTATAGCGTTTCTCCACGGCCAAACTTTCCCGGTGGCGCTGGTGGTACAAAATCGGCATGTTCCATCCCCTTCCGCGCCAGGCGACTGCCTTGCCAATACGGCCAAAGCCATAGATGCCCAGGGTTTTGCCGAACAAGTCTTGCCCCAGTAGAAACAGGGCGCCCCAGCCCTTAAAGCCGGTGGTTCTCACCAACTTCTCCCCTTCCGGCACCCGTCTGGCGCAAGAAAGGATTAAGGCCCAGGCGATGTCAGCCGTAGCTTCTGTCAGTACATCGGGCGTATTGGTCACCTGAATGCCCCGGCTTTTAGCGGTCTGTAGGTCGATGTTATTAAAGCCAACAGCAAAGTTAGCCACACACTGAAGGTTAGGCGCGGAGCTTAAAACTTTAGCGGTCATCGGGTCGGCCAGAGTGGTCAAAACGGCATGAAAGGGTTTAATTTTGGCGGCTAATTGGGTTTCTGAAAATTGTTTTTTATTCCAGACGACCTGAAACCGGCGGGAGAGCTTTTGATAAGCCGTTTCCGGAATGAGGTTGGTAATGAGAACTCGTTTTTTCATGAGACCAGCTTACTGGGCGTCGGGTGTGACGGTTCCTGTGGGGACTACGGTTTCTTTAGGGTTAACCAGATCATTCATTTTTTTCCAAAGGCTGGGGCCTGGTGTGGGTGTAGGGGTGGCGCTGGGAGTGGGTGTGGGAGAAACCCGGCCGTCCAAAACCATATCGGTTTCATGACCGCCCTTTTTGATAGTCTCGATCACGTCTACTTCGACGCTAAAATCAGCTTCTTTCAGCTTGTAGAAATGGCCATAAATACGGATGCGGTCGCCCTTGGCCAGCTGTTTCAGCTCGTTAAGATCGCCCGTCAGGCTATGGAACATTAGAATGGGAAAGGCGTAGTTGATATCGTCTTTTTCTTTTAATGAAAACTGAATCAGGTTGTACTGATTCACGTCAAAATCAATGCGGCTGAGGCGTTCTTTGTAGGCGAAGGGTTCTAACCACTTCATGGATTGATAGGAGCCTTCAAACTGAATAGCGCGGCCGTTGTCGATCTCAAAATAATGGGTTCTCAAAAAATCTAAATCGATAATGTCATAGTTTGTGAAAAAGTAATCGCCAGGCGTTTCCGCGTGGATCGCCAGAGGGGTTAGGATTAAAAGAAGGGCTAAACAAAGCTTTTTCAAGAAAACTCCCGCCTTGGCAGTGGTTTAAGGAGGCTCATTATAGCCATTGCCAAGGGCAAGGCAAAGGCTTTTTGCCCTGCTGAGGGGTCAAAACTGGGCATAAAAAAAGCTCTTATCCCTTGAGGAATAAGAGCTTAAGAAGTTTTCGAGAAGGGTTAGCGCAGAACGGCTACCCAGATTCCCGAGTCCAATGAAGGATACCAAAGGCCTTCGCTGGCCACGAAAGCGATTTTGATTCCATCCGGCGAAGTCGCCGGCGAGTGGCTGTTAATCTGAGCGGGTACCAGATCTTCGGATGTTCTCAAGTTGGCGTTGATCATCACAATGCCCTTAATGTCGCGCTTAAAGCCCTTTCGAAGGCCGTTGCGTTCCACCACAATATTTTGACCGTCGGCCATCCAGTTGATGTCGCCCAATTGATCGTTGGTTTTATAAAGCTCAACTCGCTTGGTGCCATTCATCAGCATGGTCCAGAGAGTGGTCTGGTCGCCTTTTTTACCCACGCAAAGATAACGGAAATTGTCCGGTGCGGGTATGACTTGAACCAAGGGATCATTTTCAACCAGTTCATCTTGTTCTTTTTTGTCGTCATCCGTAATGATCGGTTCCGTTTCTTTGGTGCGGAGGTTTAGAACATAAGGGGTAGAGTGAATACCATCCACAAAAACCACTTCGTTCGAGTTGACCCAAGAAGGCGAAAGAATGGCCGTCGTGGAAGAATACAAAAGATTAAGTTTCTTTTTATCCGGCGACCAAACGTTAAGGTCGTAACCCTTACTGTCTTTGGTGACATACAAGAATTGCTGAGTCATTTTGTTCCAGGCAAGACCGCCGCTGAAGGGCTCAACATTGGCTTTGACCAAAGTTTCGACAGATCCGTTGTCAACGTTCACTTTCAACAACCCCCGCTTCCCTTCTTTGGGGCCGTCAATCAAAAGACTTTTTCCGTTTTCAACAAAGACCGAGTGGAAAGAATCGTCCACAGAAGGCAGTTTAATGGTGACGGGAGCCTTCTTGTCTGGACCGACTACTTGAAGGAACCACTGATGGTTAAAGTTTTGAGTGAAAACAATTTTGTCGCCTTCTGGTGAATAAAGCAGATTATTGATATCGCCACGAAGCCCTTTAGCGACTACAACAGTATTTAAAGGCTCGGCTTGAGGTTTCCACAAATCCAAGACGTAATAACCCACCGCGGCCAGTAAAACGACGGTGCCCGTCATAAAGAGGTATTTTATCCAGCTTCCCTGTTGTTTCACGGTACCTGAATAGTTGAGGCTGTAAATACCGGCGCAGATGGCTAAAAAGGCCAGCATCAGACTGGGAATGATCATTTGATAAAAGGTCCAGCAGCTATAGGAGATACCCGCGAAAACAAAAGCCAAAACCGCAATGCGAAGCGAAGCGAAGGCTGGCAGGCGGTTTTTAAAATACTCGACCAGGTACCAGAGCAGGTAAACAAAGAAACAGGCAATAAAAAAGACCAGACCCAACATACCTAAGGCGGGGAAAAACAAATTCACGCCGTAAAAAATTCCGTAAATGCCTGTCAGATAAAGCAAGAAAACCTGAGTGCCCAGCAAAGAAACTTTCCAGGCATGCGGATAGAAAACATCCTTCTTTTGTTCTGTTTCATATTTACCGCGCAAAATGCTTCGGGCATGAGCCAGACATAAAAAGCCAAAACCGCAAACGAAATAAGGCAAATGAGGAATGTGGTGAGTGAAAAAGGGTTCCCAGCTAGCCGGAATGGGACGTTTAATTTTGCAAATGACGCCCAAGAACAAGAAAACCAAACCGACCGAAAGCCAAGTCGTAATTTTCAAAAAGGACGCAATACCTTCTAAGATTGCGTTGGGGCCCTTCTTTTTGACCGCCGTTTTAGACGCTTCTGCGTTGACTGGTTCGGCCACGATCGACTCCTTGAACAGGTCTTAATAACCTACGTGCTAAAAGGCTCTGTATTCCAATTGAAGCGAACTGTTGCTGTATTGGCGAAGCTGGCTGGTTAATGAGAAAGGCAAAATGCTGTCGAGTAATTGGTCAAATTTGCCGGGTTTATCGGCGTGAACGGTCGGCTCGCCTTTAATCCCCGCCAAAGTAGCGGTTAATTGCACGGCATCGTCGTAGTTGCCCAATTGGTCCACTAAACCCAGTTCAAAAGCCTTGTGGCCAGTAATGGCCCGTCCGTCGGCGTAAGGAAGAATGTAATTTTTAATCTGTAGGTCATTGATGGTGCCGGCTTTTACTTTTAACCGCTTGGCCAAAGCTTCTTTCAGCGGCTGCTTGCGACCATCGATAACGGCATCAAAAAACTGGTGAAACACATCATCCACTGTTTCTTGCAAGTAGGCGCGTTCTTCTTTATTCATAGGGCGGCTAAATGAACCGGTGTCTTTAAACTTGCCGCTCTTGATGGTTTGAAAATCAACGCCGACTTTTTTGAGCAATCCTGAAGCATCGGGAAACTCGGCGATAACGCCGATAGAGCCGGTTAAAGTGCCGGGGTTAGCCACAATCTTGTCGCAAGCCGCCGCGATGTAATAGGCGCCTGAAGCGGCCAGACTGGACATGCTGGCGACCACGATTTTTTTGTTGTCCTGGCGGGCACTTAAAATTTCAGAATAAATTTCTTGGGAAGGGGCTACGGCGCCGCCCGGGCTGTTGAGCCTGAGGATCAAGGCCTTGTCTGAGCTCTTTTTAAAACGGCGGATGCGTCTAACGATGTCATCGCTCTGGTAAATGGCGCCGTCGATTTCAATCAGATCAATTTCACCGGATCCGGATAGAAAAGAGCTGTGTCCCCCGCTTTTGCTGATGGCGTGATGAATGAAAAAGACGATAAAGATAAAGCTAAGGATGAAGAAGCCGGCGAAACCTAATAAAAGGTATAAAAACGTCTTGTTTTGGCCTTGAGAAGGCGTTGTTGATTGGTTTTTCATGGAAAAACATGGTAACAGAGGGCAAGGGGCTATTCAACCTTAACCCAAGCCAATTACCCTTTAAAAAGGCCCTAATCGTGCCATCGGTTCCCCAGGTACTGACAGCCTTTGGCCCATTGGGTGGCCAGACCTTCGAGGATCTCTTTTTTCACATCCGGATTCACCGGCATCTTGGCAAATTCATCCAGACTGTAAAAAGCGGCGTCGCGCAGAACGGCGTCTTGGGTGACCTGAATATTAAAGTGTTCAGCCTCAACCATGAAGTAAATGTTTAACACCTGGCGGTGCTTGTTCGGGGGGATAGAGTCGTGAACTAAAACCATCGGCCCTACTTTAATTGGCAGTCCGACTTCTTCCTGATATTCGCGAACGACCGCTTGCTCAACCGATTCGCCAAAGTCCACTCCCCCGCCGGGAATGAGCCAGTAGCTTTTGTCGTTCTTTTCATGGCGGACTAACAAAATTTTTCCGTCGTGTATCAAGATACCGGCCGCTCTAATGCGAATGCTTTGCAAAAATCACCTCGTTATAATTTTTCAGACAGCTTTTGAACCGCAGCATCCATTGTAGGAAAATCATCCAGATTCAACCACTCTACATCATGTTGATGTTTAAACCAGGTCCACTGGCGCTTGGCATATTGCCTGGTACGCCTAAAAATACGTTCTAAGGCCTCCGCTTCGGTCATTTTTTCTGCTAAAAAGGCCGATGCTTCAGCATAACCAATTGCCGCCAAGGTTGGATGATCTTGGGGCAAATGAAGGCTTAATAAATATTTTGTCTCTTCTAAAAGCCCTTGAACCCACATGGTCTGGGTTCTTTTTAATAAAAGTTTATCCAAGTTTTCACGGGAACGTTCTAAGCCGAGAAAAATAACGTTGGCGGAGCCGAGGGGTTCATAGGCCGCTTTGATTGAGGCCGTTTCAAAAGTTTTTTCCAAGGCTCTTCCAACCCTTCGGGTGTCTTGAACATCCAGCCGTTGGGCGGCTAAGGCGTCCCTGCTGGCCAACCACTCGTGGGCCTTTTCGGGCCCTAATTCTAAAACTTTTTCCGCCACCATGGATCGTACTTCGGGACTGGGTGCGGTTCCCTGAGGCGGCCCTTCCACTAAAGCGCGAATGTAAAACCCGGCGCCGCCAACAATTAAAAATTTTTTAGATTTTTCAGCGGCGATGATTTTTTTGGCGGAAGTAGCGAATTGAACGGCATTCCAGGATTCCTGCGCTTTGCGAACGCCCACTAAATGATGCTTCACTTTTCCTTGAAGCTCTTTGTCTGGCTGGGCGGTTCCCATTTCCATCCCCTGGTAAACCTGAAAAGCGTCAGCGGAGATAATTTCAAAGCCGTGTCGGATGGCTAATCGGCCAGCGATCTCGGATTTGCCAACTCCGGTTGGGCCCACCAAAATAGGAATTTTTACAGCCGAAGTTAAAGAATCCATTGAACTTAGTGCCTGTCGAAGCGGCGGTAAAGTTCCGATAGGGGAATTGAGAGAATCGTAGGTCGGCCATGAGGACAGGTAAAGGGCAGGTTAGCCGCGCGCATTTGATTGACCATCCCCTTCATTTGATCCTCATTCAAGCGGTCCCCTGCCATGACAGCACTGCGGCAGGACATAAAGGTCGCGGTTCTTTCACGAAGTTGATCCAAACGGTTGGTGGATTTAACGCCAGTAGCGTCTTGAGAGGCTAAATCATCCAATAGATCTTTCATCAGCGTAACGACATCTTTGCCGGATAAATCCGCTGGTACACTACGCACCAAAAAGGTATTACCGCCGAAGGGCGCTACTTCCATGCCTAATTCCATCAAAATATCCAGGCTGTTCTTTAAAACTTGAGCTTCTTTGGTACTCACTTCAACTGTAGCCGGGACCAATAAGGGCTGCACTTCCAAACTTTTTTCCCGCACACCCTTCATCAAGCGTTCGTAATTGAGCCGCTCGTGAACCGTATGTTGATCGGCGATAAACATTTCAGAGTCGGATTGAAACACAATAAAAGTGTTAAAGAGCTGGCTAAAGTTATAAAGAGGTGTGTCGGGATCAATGCGCCGGGCCTGAAGTCCGCTTCCTTTAGCGAGGTTAAAGTCTTCAATAGCAGTGGTGTGGAGCGATCCGGCTGTCATAGGCTGGGCTGAGCTGTTTTGAGCCAATTTGTCATACAAATTTAATGGTGCGGTGGGTGCCGTCCAGGCCATGGTTGCCAGGCTCTCTTGAACATTTGCGACTGAGCTGGATAAACGAGCGGCCTCATAAGGACCGGGCTGGCTGGCTGTCGGCTCTACGACGGGTGCTAAAGGCTGAAGCGAGCCGGATGAGGAAAGCAAAGCGCCTCGAACCGCTTTCACAATGACATCGAACACTTCCCTATCCCTAGAAAACTTTATTTCTTTTTTGGTGGGGTGAACATTCACGTCCACCTCGTTTTCTGGAACTTCAATAAACAAAATGGACACGGGAAAACGCCGTGTTGGCAGCAGAGTGTGAAAGGCAGCCATGACGGCATAGCCCAGTGAAGGATTGGATACCCAACGGCGGTTAACGAAGAAAAGCATATTTTCGCGGGTCGATTTGGTAATGGTAGGCGCGCTGACCACGCCTGTAATTTTGATGTTATTCAGGGCTAAGTCGACTGGTAAGAGTGATTTTGAAAGATCTTTACCGAATATGGAAGAAACGCGGCCTGCAAAATCTGAGGCACTCACCCTCAATGCTTCTTTGCCGTCGACCGTTAGTTTGAAATTTACTTGTGGAAAAGCCAGCGCGAAATTAGTAACCACCGAGACGATATGGTTTTCTTCGGTGGACTCCTTCTTCATAAATTTTAACCGAGCGGGCGTATTGAAAAACAAATTCGAAATGGAGATCGTGGTGCCTTCAGGACGGCCCGTTTCAGTAATTTTGGCGGCGTCTCCACCCTTAATTTTGACCAAAGTGCCAGACATGGCGCCTTTGGGGCGCGTCGAGAGCTCAAAATGAGAAACGGAGGCGATGCTGGAAAGGGCTTCCCCTCTAAAGCCGAAGGTATGTAATTGGGAAAGATCGTCGACGGTATAAACTTTGCTCGTGGCGTGTTTTAAGACCGCTAACTTGGCGTCTTCAGGCGACATACCTTCGCCGTCATCGGACACTTTTAACAGTTTGCGCCCGCCATCTTGAACCTCTACTTCAACCCAGGTGGCTTTCGCGTCTAAAGAGTTTTCCATCAGTTCTTTAATGACGGATGAGGGGCGTTCGACCACTTCACCGGCCGCGATTTGGTTAATAACCTTTTCAGGCAAAACTTTAATTTTGCTCATCCACGTCCTCTAATAAAGATGTAGGAATTGAAGATAGGCGTTACAAACGAAGGGATCAAGCCTTAGGCATTAAACTTAAAACTTCGTAAATCTGAACCACAACAGTTTTCCCTTTTAATTTAACCGGGGAAAGTTTTTTAGCGGTCACGCGGTTGCCAAGGGCTTTGTAAGTTTCTTCTGTAATGAAAATTTGATTGCTCTCGGTTTCGCCTTCCACGCGGGAAGCGGTGTTAACCATGTCGCCGATAGCGGTGTATTCCATACGTCGTTCACTGCCAATGTTGCCCACAATGGCTTCGCCCGTATTGATGCCGTACCCGACTTGAATTTGAGGCTTGTTTTGGGCTTTCCATTTTTCATTCAGCTGGGCCAGCTTTGCCCGCATTTCGAGGGCGGATTTCACGCATTCATAAGCGCTGTCTTTTGATTCTAACGGCGCGCCGTAAATCGCCATGATGGCGTCACCGATAAACTTATCCAGTGTTCCCCGGTTGGCGAAGATGACGTCTGACATGACACTAAAATATTCATTCAAGAGAGAGACAACTGTTTCAACCGGTTCTTTTTCGGTGAAGGTGGTGAATCCGCGGATATCACAAAATAATATCGACACTCTTTTTTTCGCGCCGCCTAAGGCCATGTCGCTGCTGTTATTGTTCACCATGTCGTCAACCAAGTTGGGTGAAAGGTAGCGCTGCAGCGAAGTGCGAAGGCGTTCTTCTCTTCTGACGTCGTCAAAAAGCTTGGCGTTGGTAATCGCCACAGCCGCCTGGTTAGCGAAGGCTGACAGGAAGTACATATCTTCTTCCGTGAAGGTGCTGGTTCCTTCCGCCTTATCGACATAAATCACACCTACAATGTTGTCTCTTTCCCAAATAGGAACGCAAATAACTGACGAAAGCGGAAGGGCTTTTAAGCTGTCGCGGTTGGAAAAGCGTATATCCTCAGCGGCATCCAAAACCAAAACCGGCACGCGTTCTTTCAAAACGGTGTCGACGATAGTTTGGCTGTAGGGGGCCTGGGCTTCTTTGGGAGTTAAGGCGTGAGTGGCTACGGGTTTCATTTCCCCGCTCTTTTCCCTGATCAGCAAAAAGCCCCGATTGGCCTGCATGACTTTAATCGCCATAGCCATGATGATGCTTAAAAGAGTTTTGAGTTCGAGAACAGAATTGACGATATTTCCGACTTCATAAAGCGTAAGTAGTTTTTTATGAGCGATTTCGTCGATTTTGTAATTCTTGATGTCCTGGGTTTCTTTGGCCACTTCTACCGCGAACCGCAGGCGGGTTCCGCCGACAGAGATCACATCTTGATTGCGAAGCGGGCTTTCGGTGACACGGACACCATTTAAAGTTGTTCCGTTTGTACTGCCCATGTCTTTGAGATTAATGCCGCCCATACCCAAAACAATCTGAGCGTGTTGACGGGAAACGAGTGGATCTGAAACCACGATTTCGCAGGTGTTAGACCGGCCAATGGTAGTGGTTGGACGTGCGATTTTAAAAATTTGACCTTGTTCCGGTCCGGCCAAAACAGTCACGGTAATTTGAGGCTTACCCGATGTTTTCGGCGGCGTTAAAACAATGCGGTTCGCCGGGGTAGCGCTTTCGTTTTTTGCGGGAACTTCCATGGTTATCTCACTTCTTCAATTCGTATACCAGCACACTGCAATTGCCGATATCGGTAACGTACAAGCGGTTATCCGCGTCCATCGCGATGCCATAATATTTTGGCATAATCTTGAAATTGCCCTGGGGCGTTCCAAATTCGGTTACATAATAGCCTTCAGAGTCAAAAACCTGAATTCGAGCGTCGCGGTCAGTGACAAACACATTTCGTTTGGTGTCGGTTGTAACACCCATCGGCGATAAAAACTCACTGCGTCCTGTTCCCCGTTTCCCAAACTTGTTTTTGTAGACGCCTTTTTGCGTAAAAATCTGAATACGATAGTTTTTTTCGTCGACCACTAAAAGATTTTGATCCGAGTCCAAGGTGAGCCCGGCGGGATTGTTAAATTCGCCTAAACGAGCGCCTTGAATACCAAATTTATTGAGAACCTTGCCGGCGGAGTTAAACACGCGGACACGATGGTTACCGGTATCAGAGATGTAAATATTGTCATTTTTATCCAGCGTTAAAGCTTGGGGATGGAAAAATCCTCCCGCGCCGCTTTCAATTCTACCGGTGGAAGGTGAAGCGGGCTCCCCAAAACGCGTAATCACTTGACCGTTTCTGGTAATAACTTGAACCGAGCAGCTTTTCGCGTCCAACACCACCAGATTGCCGCCCTGGTCTACAGCCACCGAGACAGGCATTAAAAAGGTGGGGTCTTTCGAGCCGAGTGTGTAAGTTCCGAATTTTCCAACCGCGTAAAGATATTTACCCTCGTTATCAAAAACCTGCACATTGCATTTCAAGGAGTCGCAAACATAAATCCGTTTATCGTTGTCGACAGCCACAGAAATAGGCGAAATGAAATTACCGTCTTCTTTGCCTCTGGTTCCAATAGATTTGACGAGCTTGTAATGGTAGCCCTGATAGCGGACGGAATTGATATCAGCCGCGTTGCTCGGCGCGTTTTTAACCACGCCTTGAATAATGGTATGCGACAAAATGTCCTGAGTCTCGTTGCCCACACCGATGGGTTTTTCCAAAATGAGCGTGGGAAGACGCTCCAGATCATTCTTCATTTCTAAAGCCGACTTGTAGCGCTTTGAAACTTCTTTTTGAAGCGCGCGCATAATGACGGCTTCGAGTTCTTTAGGAAGGCCGGCGTTAAACCTACTGGGTGGATCGGGTTCGTCTTTTAAGATCTTATTTAGAACGGCCATGGGTACTTCATCGTAAAAGGGCAACTTGCCGGTGACCATTTCATAAAGCACTACTCCCACAGAGTAAACATCAGACGCGGGTACGGGATGACCCAAGACCTGTTCTTTGGCCATGTAATAAAGCGTACCGCCGATACCAGCGCCGCCCTGCCCTACCTGAATCATGGCGGTTCCGAAGTCGGTAATTTTCACTTTCTTCTCGGAGGTCATCAAAATATTGCCGGGTTTCAAGTCGCGGTGAATGACATTTTTTTCGTGGGCATACTGCAGGGCCAAAAGGATCTGGCAAATGATATCGACGGCCTCTTTGTAGGTCATCGGTGTTTCTTGCATGTGTTGGGCTAAGCTTTTCCCATCTACATATTCCATCACCATGAAAAAAATGTTTTCGGCCTTATCAACGGTGAGAATCTGAACGATATTGGGGTGATCTAGCGAGGCTAAAAGTTTTGGTTCGGCGATGAGTTTGGTAAATTCTTCTTTTTGGTTATGGGGAATCTTGAGGGCGACTTTTTTGCCGATCCAGGTATCTTCGGCTAGCCAAACTGTACCAAAGGTGCCGCTCCCTTTGATTTCGATGAGTTTATACTTATCAATATTGCCTTGGAGCATTGGAGCCTCTCGTCTTGGCCGGAAAGGCGGTTGACGGGTTGATGTACGGCAAATCTATAAACGCGGGTATTTTATCAAAGCCTAGGACAGCTTGTAACTACCATCTGACAATAGATGAAGGCTTACTTTCTCCAGTTTTAGCAGTTTTATCTTCCAATCCAGCCCTCCGCCGTACCCGCCCAATTTGGAACCGCTAGCCACAACCCGGTGACACGGAATTAATAAACTGACAGGATTATGGTTTAAAGCTGATCCCGCCGCTCTAAAACCTCTGGGTGAGCCCGCTTTTAATGCGGTCCAGCCATAAGTGTGGGTTTGGCCCCATGGGATCTGAGCGGTTGCCGTAAGAACTTTTTGCTGAAAAGATGTCATAAAAAACAAATCAATCGGCACCGGCTTGAAGCGCTTCCCTGTTAAAGACTTTTTGGTTTCGGTTTGAATAAAAGCCGGAACGGTCTTGAGCGGTTGATCCCAAAAGGTAACTGGCAGCTTGGGAAGATATCCACCAAGCTTTTTAAGGGCTTTTTCTTTTGTGATTTGCGGCAGCGCTAATGCCGAAACACCTTTTAAAGTCCAGGCGGCCGCGCACCATCCTGAAGAAGTTTTAAATACGCCTAACTTCAGTTCTTTAAATACATCATTCACGCTTTTTTCTTCCGTCTGGTAATGATCCACTCAAAGCTTTCGCACCGTATTAATTTCGCGAGAATAAAGTAAACCGCCGCACCCACGATGATGGGTATGAAAACATCCAATACTTTTCCAAAAGGCACATCCTGTTGAATTAAAAGACGCAAGGTCCACCATGCCGCTAAACCCATGCCGAAACTGGCCAAGATTATTTTAAAAATCTCTTTAAAGATAAATTTAAACTCAAACTTCACCCCATAACGGCTCAGTCCGTAAAACAAAAAGAAAAAGGTGAAAAACACGCCGACGGTTGTGGCCAAAGGCAAAGCCAAAAACTTTTGGTAGGGGTCGGTCAAAAATACCAAAGCGGCTAAATTAAGGAGAGCTGTGGAAATCATGTTGATCACTGCGGCCCAGAAAGGCCATTTGGGTTTGCGCAAAGGATAAAAGGCCTGCGCGGTAATTTTGATTCCGGCATGGGCGAAAAGGCCCGCCACATAAAAGCAGGTAGCGTCCGCCACCATCAGTGTCGACTCTTCAGTAAAGTGTCCGTGTTGAAAAGCGAGCCGGCAAATGGGGAGGCTGATAATGCAGAGCCCGACCGTACTAGGAATCATGATAAAGGCCGCGGCCCCAATGGCGTGGGTCAGTGTATCTCCAAAGCCCTTTTCGTCACCGTCGGCCATTTGCCGAGACATAAGCGGCAAAACCACTGTGGCGATCGATACGCCAAAGACACCGTAAGGTAGCTGCATCAGACGGTTGCCATAGTTTAAACAGGTGATACTTCCCGTTTTTAAAAATGAGGCGAATATCTGATTTAAAAGAAAATCGACTTGAGTCACTGACAAGCTGATGACTGCGGGGGCTAAAAGAAAAAGCATCTCCGCGATGCCGGGGTGGGTGGGTGGCCAGATTAACTTAAAGCGTCCGCCCAGTCCCCTGGCGGCCGGCACCTGAACAAGCCATTGGAGAAAAAAGCCGACGGTTGTGGCCGCAGTCCAAATATGGATTTTTTGAATTTCATCAGCGTTGTCCCGCATTGACGGCCAATAAAATAAATAAAGGCCGGCCAAAATCAGGGTGATATTCATGGCTACTGGTGCGAAAGCGGGGGCTAAAAACTTATCGTGTGAGTTTAATGTCCCCATCCATAAAGCCGCCATGGAGACAAAGAGTAGAACCGGAAACAAAATGCGGGTTAGATTCACGGTCAGTTCAAACTTGGCTGGATCGCCCAGAAAACCCGGCGCCACCATCCGCACTATCCACGGGGCGGCAAAAATGCCGGCCGCAACCACCAAGCCAACGATTAGAAGCAGCAGGGTAAAAACCTGGGAAATTAGCTTCCAAGTTTCTTCTACTTTTTCCTTCTCCAGGCTTTTAGACAGGGTTGGGATAAAGGCTGATGATAAAGCTCCCTCCGCAAAGAGGTCTCTCAACAGGTTTGGGATGCGTAAAGCCGCAAAATAGGAATCAGACACCAATCCGGCGCCGAAAATCCAAGAATTAAGCTGGTCTCGAAAGAATCCCGTTACCCGGCTTATAGAGGTGGCTACAGACACAATTCTGAAGTGTCCGGCAACCTTGGTAGCCGTTACCCGGGAGTGGGTGCGCTGATGTTCTATATTTTTCACCATTCTTGACAGTACCCCTTGCATCGCTTACGATGAGCGTCCGTTTTTACCCTCTATGAATGAGGGGCTAAATCACTGGAGGATTCATGCCGATCATTAAGTCGTCGATTAAAGATGTCCGCCGCACCAAAACCCGCACTGCGCGTAATTCCGCGGAAAAAAACAAAATCCGTACAGCTGTTAAGGCTGTTCGCGGCGCGAAAACCGTAGACGAAGCCCAAGCTAAGCTGAAAGTGGCCATGAAGGTCTTGGATAAAGCCCATGCCCACGGCATCATGAAGAAGCAAACCGCTTCCCGCACTGTTGCCCGCTTGTCTTCTTTCGTTCACAAGACGTTCGTTAAGAAGTAATTTTTAAAAACCGCTTTAATCAATGGCTGTCCGGTTTACCGGACGGCCATTTTGTTTTTTCCCCACTTTAAAACCCACCACTCCAGCATTACAGTCGGTACCCCTTTACCCAAACGGCCCGTCACGACACCCGCTTGGATATGAATCAAATCTTTCACGGCTTCTTTTAATTCCTCGACCGTAAATTGGCCGGATTGTTCCCAAAGGTTTTTAAGGCGAAAAGGATGAAGACCCAGCACTTCAGCTGCTTGGCTTTGGCCTAAGCCCGCGGCCTTACCCGCCGCCACCATCAAAAGTTCTCTCATGCGGCCATAAAGCATCATGGTTGTTCCGGTATCGACGCCGTCTTGCAAACTCCCCATCAGCTTTAACGCTTTATCGGTTTGACGCATAGCTACCGCATCTAAAAAAGGAAATATTTCAGATTCCACACCCGGAACAGCGAGCTCTTTGACATGCTGAGTGGTAATGGTTTTTTCCGGATAAATATAATCCGTTAATTGTTCCAGACCCCGTTGAAGATAAGCGATGTCATTTCCGATTTTTTGAATCAACCACTGGGTAGCTTCTTCTCCAATGGTTAGTCCCCTGTTTTTCGCTTGTTCTCGAACAAAGGCAACTAACTTCCACTCTGGCATATCGGAACATTGAACCGACCAGCCTAAACGTTCGGCAGCGGTAACCGCCTTGACCGTTTTTTTCATACCGGGTGCCAGAAATACCATGTAGGAATCTAAATTCGGATTATCGTAATAATTTTTTAATTGCTGAATGGCACCTTCGGAACGGCCGCCCAGACATTTGTCTTTTTGGGCATTTTTGAAGATGAGAAGCTGGGTGTTGGCGAAAAGACCAGAAGTTTGAGCAGCGGTAATGATATCGGTTAAGTCATGCTCGGTGCCGTCGAATACTTGAACCGTGCCGCCTGGCTTCGATTTCTTGAATTTCTCTTTAATGACTTGAAGACCTTCGGAGATGACGCTGTCCGAGTCGCCAAATAATAAAACAAAGTTGGCAAAGTCATCTTTTTTTAGACGGCTTAAAAAATCATCAAAATACATGAACCCGTCCTAAATTTACTTAAGTTTGCCAATACCAGTGGCGCTCTTCATGATTGATTCTTTTGACATGGGTGTGCTCATAGGCAAAAGACCCGTCATACCGGAAGCATCGTTCGAGGCCGGCGTTATCGACGGCGAAACTGTTGAAACTGGCGCGGGCTTTTTGTTTTCACCCGGTTTGACATAGAAGAAGCTAATCCCGACCAATTGACCGTCAACGGTCAGGCGGATGGTATAAAGACCGACGTCCCTCGGCAGACCAGTTTGGCCAAATTGAGATACCAGATGATCCATTCCCAAAGTCATATCCAGCATGAACCATTGATAAGTTTCGTTTTGAAAAGTCAAAAGACGATCCACGAAACTCACGCGAAAATCTTGATCAAATTTGGCAATGCGGACATTAGACGGTGAATACCACTCCACGGTCGCGGTGTGAATACGGCTGGTTGGTTTAATCAGAAAATAAGCGTAGTAGGAAATTTGATTGTTCTTATCCAGATAAAAATAATTAACGCTGTCTGCCGGGTAGTTATTCACCAGCTTGGTGCAGGTGGTTAAAATGCTTACCACCACATCCTGATTGCCGGTTGTGATGGTATGGTTTTCTTCTCCAGGTGCGTCACGAATAATGGTGGAGGCAGGTTTTTCATTAGTGGCTTTGGGTGTTTCACCCGTTATCCACTCTAAGTCAGCCAGGGCTAACGACGGAATGGCCAAAATCAAAAAAGTCAATATTCTAAAAAGTTGAGTGTTCATCAAAAACCCTCCAAAACTCTTTGGACAATCGACTGTCCTGTTTCCACCATCATCTGACTCACCGCTTGATCCTGCGTTTGGTTAATGGCGCCAGTATATTGGGGCGTGTAATAATAAACGCTGTGCTGACGGCCTTTATCTTCAATAAAAGTCTTATTTTCTTTTTTATCCAACACAGTCATGTCGTAAGTAACGGTCAACTGATACTGCAGAACATTGTTGGTTTTAGTGTCGAAGAAAATAGGTGTAATCAAAAACTGTGTAATCGTTAATTGAATCACCAGATCGGCTCTATCCGCGGAAGCTACAGGAATGCGCCCATCAACTTGAAGTTGTTCGACGGTATTTTGAGTTAAAGAAGTTTCCAACCCATAATAACTGGTACGGTTTTGAACCGTATCCACGCCAATGCTTGTTATATAAGAAGGCACCACTACGACCGCGGGGTGACAGCCCGTTAAGCTGAGAACCAAAAGAGTTATGGCTAAAAATCGAGTTGCGGCAATTTTCACTATTACTCCTAAACCTTCACAATCAAGTTAACCAGCTTGTCTTGAATCCAAATGACTTTTTGAATAGTTCCAGGTGCCACATACTTTTGAATATCGGCGTCTTTATTTGCCAAATCCCTGATTGCCTGCTCGGTCAAGCCCACTGGCACTGTAACACGGGTCTTCACCTTGCCGTTGACCTGAATAGGTATTTCAACGTTTTCAGATTTCAAAAGCTCGGGTTTAAAAGCGGGCCATCCAGCATCCAGAATAGTTCCCTTTTTATCCAAGCGGCTCCACATCTCATCAGCAATGTGGGGCGTAAAGGGGCCCATTAGTTTGACTAAAGCCTCAATCGACTCTCTCAGAATGGCCGTTTTGGCTTCAGGCACATCTTTGTAATCATAAAGGCTGTTGATAAGCTCCATCATGGCGCTCACAGCCGTATTAAATTTGAAACCAGTCGTTAAATCATGAGTGATTTTTTGAATGGTTTGATGTGTCTTGCGGCGCACTTCTTTGTCCGCTTCAGTTACAGCGACTGGTTCACCAGCTGTGGCGAAGTCCGGTTTTTCCAAAAGTTCCTGGAATAATTTCCAAACACGGTTCAAGAAACGGAATCCGCCTTCCACTGCGCGATCATCCCATTCGGCATCACGTTCCGGAGGTCCAATGAATAAAGTGTATAAACGATAGGTGTCGGCGCCGTATTTCTTTAACAGTTCGTCCGGCTGAACGGAGTTACCCTTGCTCTTCGACATCTTGACGCCGTTTTTCGTAATCATACCTTGCGTAAACAAGCGGCTAAAAGGCTCGTCGAAATTGATGACGCCCAAATCTTTTAAAACTTTCGTGATAAAGCGCGAATAGAGCAGATGAAGAATCGCGTGTTCTACCCCACCCACATATTGGTCAACGGGTAGCCAATCATTAGTGGTTTTGGTATCGAAAGCTTCTTTGTCGTTTTTGGCCGAAGCATAGCGCAAGAAGTACCAGCTCGAATCCACAAAGGTATCCATCGTATCTGTCTCGCGTCGGGCAGGCCCGCCGCATTTGGGACAGGTTGTGTTCACGAAGTCGGGGACGCTTTTTAACGGCGACTCGCCGGTGGGTTTAAATTCCACAGCGCGGGGCAACTTGACTGGTAAATCTTTTTCCGGCACAGGTACCCACTCGCACTTTTCGCACTTAATCATCGGAATGGGCGCGCCCCAATAGCGTTGACGGGAAATCAACCAGTCTCTCAGTCGATAAGTGGTTGCTTTCTTTCCGATTTTCTTTTCTTCCAGCCACTGGCTCATTTTGGCTTTGGATTCTTCCACTTTCATACCGTTTAAAAACTCGGAGTTAATCAGTTTGCCGTCATCCGTATAAGCTTCGTTTTGTGGGTCATAAATGTGGCCCGAAGCCTTCCAGGCGTGTTTGACTTCGTCCGCAGGATCAATCACCTGAATAATGTGAATGTCATACTTTTTTGCGAAATCAAAATCACGGGTATCGTGGGCGGGCACGGCCATAATGGCGCCCGTGCCATATTCCATCAAAACATAGTTAGCAATATAAACCGGTATGGCTTTTCCATTGACCGGATTGATTGCCTTGATGCCTGTATCCAATCCGATTTTTTCAGCGTCCACGCCGATTCGATCATTCGCGCTTTGGCGTTTGATCTTGTCCACGAAAGCTTTTACTTCGGCTTCTTTGGCTGTTCCCTTCACTAATGAAAGGATTAAAGGATGTTCCGGAGCCAACACCATATAAGTAGCCCCAAACAAAGTATCTGGGCGTGTGGTAAAAACTGTGATTTTTTCAGCACTTCCCTCTACCGCAAATTGAACTTCAGCACCATCACTCTTGCCGATCCAGTTTCTTTGCATTGTTTTGACGCGTTCGGGCCAATTTTCTAAACCGTTAATATCGGTTAAAAGGCGGTCGGCATAGCTGGTGATCTTAAAGAACCATTGTTCCAGATCTTTTTGTTCTACTATGGTGCCGCAGCGTTCACAGGCGCCATCTACTACTTGTTCATTAGCCAGAACTGTCATGTCAGTCGGGCACCAGTTCACATAGGCTTTCTTACGGTAAGCCAAACCTTTTTCATAGAGCTTTAGAAATATCCATTGGGTCCAGCGGTAGTAATCAGGCAGGCACGAGACCACTTCTTTGTCCCAGTCGTAGCCCATTCCCCAGTCATAAAACTGTCCCTTCATGCGCTGGATATTGTTAAGAGTCCAATCTTCCGGGTGAACACCCTTCTTGATGGCGGCATTTTCGGCAGGCAAACCAAAGGCGTCAAAGCCCATGGGATTCAGAACGTTGTAGCCCTGAGCTTTAAAATAACGGTAAACCGCGTCGCCAATGATGTAGTTACGGCCATGACCGGCGTGTAAAAAGTCGCCCGAGGGATAAGGAAACATGACCAGCGTGTAGTATTTCTTGTCGGTCTTGGATAAATCGGTGGCAAAAACGTTGTTATCTTTCCAAAATTTCTTCCAGCGCTGTTCAATCTCAGTAAAGTTGTAGGCTTCCATGACAACCTTTCGGGTAGTTTAAGAGGTCAAATTATAAAGATTTTGAGGGAAAAACCAAGGTTTATGCCCTCTGTAGACAGCAAAGGGCGTTATAAACAATTAAGGAATTGGGAAGATTAACGACTTTTACTGGCTAAAGTCTTTTTAAAAACAAAGTGACAAGTTAAAAAACAAATCAGATAAGAGATTAAACAAACAAGGCCAAACTCAATTCGGTTTAATTTTCCCGGATAGGTTTCAATAAAGAGCACAGAAATGGCACCAGAGACGAGAACCAAATTAGCGAAGTATCGCTTTTGGTAGGACATAATTCACCTCGATAAACTTACCAACTTCTTTTTGTGAAAATATTATACAGCAGCGTCAAGACTCCGCTGAAATCAATATATTTGAGGGTCTTTTCGTAAGAATTCCATTCGTTAACTCCGATAAAAATAGCCAATGGTAAAAAGGTTCCTAGAAAAATGAAAAACCTTTTAATTAAGCGGGCCAGTACAAAGACCACCAGAAGTACTGTTATGAGATAAAGCGTGAAAATAAACATCGGGGCCACAGCCGAATGAAAGCTTTTGAAATATTTCCCGACAAAAAAGGCCGAGAAGTTTGGCCAATAAAACCAGCTCGCGACCAGAATACCCATACCAATCACGAAGGGTAAAAGGATTTGCTTAGAGGACTTTTTTTCTTTGGGCGCTTTTTCACTGGCCATGATTTAGTTCACCAATAGCTTTCTTGAAAAGTATAAAACCAAAACTACAAAAACAGACCAAAAGGCATAAGCCTGTAAAAAGATCATCGGCTGTGATTTAGCTAAATGAACGACTACTCCCCATATCCACGGAGTATAAAACAAATCACTCTGCATCAAATCTTTCCAAACGGGGTAGCTGCGTGCGAAGTCGACGGCCAATACACCATGTACCACCGGCACCACCGGCAAAGCCAATTTGGATCCATTCAGAAGATAACCACTGCAAACAAAAAAGGCGAAACCTACCAGCGCCCAGTAAAAGAGACTGTAACCCGGGTCAACTATCATTCCGCTCACCACAGCCTTACCCACGAAAGTCCAACCGCAAAAAAAGAAGAAGGCGATGGTCAATTCCACCACTCCGGCGAATAATAAAAATCCGTTCAGTTTCAGTTTTGCGTGAATCACCTGAATGTCAGCTACAACCTGACTCGAGGACGAAGTTAAATAACGAATACCCAAACAATATTCCCCGACGGTGGGTACTAGGCGGTCACGGCACCAGAACATCTCTCCTACCCATAAAAATAAGGTGATTGTCGGCCAATTGGTTTGCCAAGCAAAAGTGAAACAGATTAACCAGGAAACAAAACCGCTAATAAGCAAATCCACATACTTACTGCCAATGATGCGGCCCATTGATGGTCTGGCGGTTTGTTTGCGTTCAGGATTAGTGGAAGTGGTGGTATTGGTCATGACTTCCCCAAATTTAAGAGCATCGCCACTTCATCGCAGTCTGAAAACTTTGCGCAATGTACGCAGTCACCCCAAATTTTTTGAGGCAGGGTTAGTTTTTCCACTTTATGAAAACCCAACTTATCAAAAAACTGGGTCTGGTAAGTCAATGCGAATACCCGATTGAGCTGCAATTCTTTAGCGTCATTCAAACAGAATTCTAAAAGTTTCTTGCCAATACCCTTACCTTGTAACGCCTCATCGACAGCCAGAGACCTTATTTCGGCCAGATCCTCGCCCACCACATGCATCGCCACAATGCCTTTAATCGCAGATGGAGCGTCTTTGTCTACCGCCACCACAAAGTCGCGAATTTTATCCATCACCTGTGCGTAAGGCCTGGGCAGCATGACACCTTTGGCTGAATAAACGTTAATGAGATTGAGGATGGGCCTAGTATCAGACGGTCTAGCCCTGCGGTAAGTGATGTTATTCAAGCGATTTGACTTTCAAACATGGTTTTGAAGACAGTGGATTATAGGGTAAAGCTGAGAGGTTTCTCAAGAAAGGAGGCTATTGCAGCCGGTAAAACAGCAATGGATTTCATTGATGCAGAATCACATTTTTTAGAAACTGGGAGACTTCAGCCATCGAATCATTGGTAATTTGATGCGCCATTAGAAGCTCTACAAAACGGGGTTTGTATCCTTCTTTTTGTAAAGCGGCCACGGTTTTTTCAGTCCAATCCTCCGTCACAATCATGTCATTGCCGCCATGAATCAATAAGATTGGAATAGCTTTGGGCGCCAACGGTTTTTTCAGCGTTTGGCTGGGATCCCAAATATAGCCACTCATGGAAACGATAGCCTGCACTTTACCTGGATAATTTAACCCCGCTTCCATGGACATCACGCCGCCCTGGGAAAAACCCATCATGATGATAGGTCTAATATGCGCGGGGTTTTCTTCAGCAAAATGTTTCATTAACCGGAATAAGTAATCACGGCTATTTACCGTATCCTCGCGGCTTTGTTTTTGAAAGTCGTACCAGGCATAAGCCCTGTTCCCTAAAGCGATGGGCGCGTCCGGCAGAACATATAAACTGGGTGGAAGATCCATCTTTTTAACAAGGGGAAAAAGGTCGTCGGCGTTGGCGCCGAGCCCATGCAAGATAAAGACAACGGGAGCTTCAGATGAAAGATTTTTGTGATTGACCACCAGGCAACGATGGTTTTCGAATTGAACCTCTTTCACAAATGATTCCCCGACCGCAGGACTAACAATGGTCAAAAGTCCCAGAAACAGCAACCCGCATAAACTCATTATTGGTTTCATCATTTGTTTTCCGGATGAAGCATCAATTGAAGCGTACCTATCACAATTAAGAAAAGAAACGTCGTGCCAAACGAAACTAACCCTGTTAATAAATATTTTTGAAAAGTGCTGCGGTCACTGCGAAAAATCTGCGAGTTGAAATGAGCCGTACCACCGCCAACCAAAGCTCCTAAAGCGCCTCCTGTAAAGAACAACAAAATCGGAAAGGCCATCCAAAGGTATTCATACCAGAGTAAAGGCCTGGCCAATTCGATAATCTCTTCACCCAAAACAACGTTCGGTATAGGATCGAGAATACGGTGCTGCAAGGTGGCAACTATGTCTTTGCCAGCGTTATTGCGCAGCAAATAAGTTCTTTTGAATAAACCTTTTTTAGGCCCCGCGGGAGCCTTCTCGCTATCCATCATCAAATAGGCGCTTTTAAAAAATGTCGCGGGCCGAACAGTAAGCTGACGGCCGCCAAAATCTTTAGACGGAACTTGAATGTCCATAAGAAGGCTCCTCGATACAGTGAATAAATACGATTTAATTTTATCTTTTATCTTTTAATTTGCAGGTAAATTTTAAATAAAAATAAAAACTTATTTACCGCCGAAATGGTGAATGGTGGCCAATAAATCGGGCGATATGTCTTCGGAGGGCTTCTTTCGAAGCGAACTACAGTCACAGCCCAGAGCGTCGTCGTGAAGAGTTAAAACATTCCCCTTCTCAGAAAAAGTGAGTGGAAAAAGAATGCACACTGCGGGCTTAACACTGCCCAGAGGCAAACTGAGGTCCTTCTCTACCGTATGTAAAGCACAGCGGATTAAGCCGTTATCTGCTGTATAGGCAAAAACACAGAGACCGTTTTCGTGTGTATCGATAGCATATTGGCCTTTTTCTGCTTCCTCAAAAACGTTGGTATAGCCATCTTCAGTTTTAAGGTGGGAGCAATACTTTGACACTTCGGGAAGTACGGGGATAATTCGGTTTAGTTCAGCTTCGGTCACACAAACATCATACTTAGCGCAACAGGACTTGGTTACATCGGCACAGCCCACGCAAGCATGGTCGATGGTGCATATTTTTTTTACATCAACGCCAACAGCTTTTTGTTTCATGATTTTCATTTCAAATAAAAAAAGCCGGACCGCCCGAAGGCAACCCGGCTTTTACTTTTTAAGACAATTATTGAGAAACGAGAACCACGCCGCCGCCAACGAGGACACCGACTGTCGAGGCCAAGTCCAAGCCAGCAAAGGCTTGCAATTGAACATCGTGGCCGGTACGGATACCCGCGATTAAAGGCGAGTTAGCCGAACCCATACCATTGATATCAAATTCAGCGATACCGGTCAGGTCTTTGCTAAAGGGATAAGCCGCGCCAGCGTTCAACTGAACAAAAGCCGCCGGGGTATAGCTAAAAGCTCCAATTTTATAGCCGCCAGGAATATAAATACCTAATTGGCCGTTCAACTGAAATCCATCTTGGAAATTATAAGTTCCAACGCCGTAGGGCACAAAGCTAACCGTGCTGTAGCCAGAATTAGACAAGGGGCCGATAGGCAAATCTAAACCAGCGGCAATCTTCAAATGTTCATTGGACATTTGAAAGCCGTATTTTCCGCCCAGAGTCAAGTTGCCCAATCCGCTGACACCCGAACCCGCGTAAAAATTAGTATTGGCCGAGACTTCCAGGTCTTTGGTCACGCCATAAGCGCCGCCAAAAGGAATGCTCAACTGGCTGCCCAAAGAATAAAAGGCAGCATGAGCGCCGCCCATAAACACGCCTTTTTCTAAAGTATAGGCTGTATCAGAATAGAGATAACCGGAGCGGCCGTTAACGTTGCCGCCATTGATTTCACCGGAATAAACCACATCTACATGCTTTTTCTTTTTAACGACGGTTTCGGTTGATTTCTTTTCAGCCGATTTCTTTTTCTTCTTTTTCGACGTCGTGTCCGCGTTAGCGACAGTTAAACCTAAGCTCAAAACAAAAGCCAAAGCTAAACCGCTCAAAAACAATCGGTTCCAAAGCTTCATAGAAGTGTTCCTCCAAGTGTGATGTCTACTGATCAGCTTTTAACGTCCCGCATCTTAGCATATAACTCCTGGGCATAGAGCCTAGAGGTATCAGAAACAGGCTCCCCGCCCAGCATTTTGGCCAATTCTTCGATTCTTTCGGCTTCGGTTAAAGGCTTAACCTGAATGGAGGTTTTGCCGTCTTTGACCTCTTTACCGACCTTAAAATGATGCTCCCCTAACCCCGCAATAGGCGCCAAATGAGAGATAGAAAGCACTTGTTTGGTTTTGGTGAGTTTTTCTAAAAGCTTTGCCACGGGGCCGGCGGTACGGGCACCCACACCCGTATCGATTTCGTCAAAGATCATGGTAGGCACTTCATCGCTTTCAGACAAAACGGTTTTGAGACCTAGCATGACACGTGAAGCTTCGCCGCCCGACGCGACTTTCGCCAGAGGGCGCAAAGGTTCTCCAGGATTTGCAGAAAATTGAAATTCAACTTTGTCCCAACCCATAGGAGAAAGCTGAAGATTTTTACCCTTCTCGACAACGGGGCTGGCAGATTCTTCTAAGGGGATGACATTGACTCCCATTTGAGCGTGGGGTAAGCCCAGTTCTTTGAGCGTTTCTTGCACCTGAGACGCCAGATTTTCACCCACTTTGGCACGCTTGACACTGAGTTGGGCCGAGATTTGACGATATTGTTCGGCGGCTTTGTCGATTTCATCTCCCAGGGTTTTAAGCCGTTCTTCCCGGCTTAGCAGAGTTTTGAGTTCTTCTCGGCTCTTTTCCAGGAAGGTCAGGATGTCAGCAACAGAATCACCATACTTTTTCTTGAGGCGGTTGAGTGCGTCGATTTCATCCGAAACCTGTTGATACTCGTCTTCGCTAAAAGAATAGCTATCAAGTTTTTTAGCGATGTCATAAGACAATTGATTCAAATTTTCTTGAGTCAGTTTGGCGGCTTCCACCAGACTTTCCATTTCCGGATCGATCTTTGAAGCGTCTTGTAGACGACCCACCGCAGAGGAAAAAAGCCCGGTTGCTCCCCCATCCCCCTCTTCATCCAGCAATCGTTGGGATTCAGAAACTAGCTTGCTAATTTTTTCTGCGTGTTTCATCACTTGAAAGCGGCGGAGTAATTCTTCCTCGTTTAGCTTTTCCACACTTGAATCTTCGATCTCTTGAACCTGAAACTGGAGCAGATCAGTCCTGCGGGCGATTTCACGGGAGTCGCCGCCCAAGCGGGTTTGTTCAGTTAGTAATTGAGATAAGGTTTCGTAGGCTTGTGAGACTTTTTCGAGTTGCGGACCCAGGTGGCCAAAAGAGTCGACCAGAGACCTGTGCTTGCCTGTATTGAAGATGGCCTGATGCTCGTGCTGCCCATGGATATCAATCAGGCTTTCACCCAGCTCAGCGATCATAGAAGCTGTGGCCATTTCGCCGTTGACCAGGCTTTTGGTTTTGCCCGAAGAGCGGGTCAGTTCACGTTTTATGAGAATTTCGCAGTAAGGAGCGTCAATTCCCCATTCAGCCAGTTTTTTAACCACAGAACCCTTGGCTGGCACCTGAAACAGGGCCTCCACCACGGTTCTTTCCTCGCCCTGGCGGATCATGTCCACATTGATACGGTCGCCCAGTAAAAAGTAAATGGCGTCCACGATGAGAGATTTACCCGCGCCCGTTTCACCCGTTAGCACGTTAAAGCCCTCGCCAAACTCCATAATGACGGAGTCGACGATGGCGAAATTTTTAATGGATAATTGTCGGAGCATTTCAAACCTGAATATAGGGTGACGGCACATGGATTTTAACCTGTCTGCCCCATTCAACACACCCCATAACTATAAAAAAACACCTTTTAAATCAACCTGTTAAGATACGCCAATGAAAAATTACGACGTCATCGTTATCGGGGCTGGCGGAGCCGGCTTGATGTGCGCCATCCAAGCGGGCCGGCGGGACCGGAAAGTCGCTGTGCTGGATCACGCGGCCAAAATTGGCTCAAAGATTCTGATTTCAGGAGGAGGACGCTGTAACTTTACCAATGTGGGAGCTGGGCCCGAAAACTACGTTTCTAACAATCCCCATTTCGCCAAGTCTGCCTTATCCCGTTTTGTTCCCAACGACTTTATTCATATGGTTAAAGACCACCAAATCGCCTATCACGAAAAGAAATTGGGCCAGCTTTTTTGCGATCGATCCGCTCAGGAAATTGTGGCCATGCTGGAAGAAGAGTGCCGTAAAGCTGGTGTGGAAATCATCTTGGAACAACCCGTTACCCATATTGAAAAGAAAGAGCGTTTTGAGGTGAAAACCTTTCACGATTCTTTTTGTGCCGAATCCCTGGTCATTGCCACAGGCGGTCTCTCTATCCCCAAACTAGGCGCCACAGACTTTGGCTACAAAATCGCCAAGCAGTTCGACTTGCGGGTCGTGCCAACCTCACCCGCGCTAGACGGGTTTAAGCTTAAACCCGCTGACATGAAATACTTTAAAGATCTGATGGGCGTCTCTTGCGACACAATTGTGACCTGCGGCAAAGGTGTTTTTAGAGAAAACATCCTTTTTACCCACTCGGGCCTCAGCGGCCCCGCGGCACTGCAGGCATCCCTTTACTGGTATCCCGGCAACACCATTCAAATCAACTTCATCCCCTCTGCGCCGAAAGAAACATTGGAGAAGTGGTTTTTGGAGTGTAAGCGGAAAGGTTCCAAGCTGGAGATGAAAACACTTTTGAAGGAATGGCTGCCAAGCCGACTGGCTGACCGCATCTGTGAAAACGAATTACCCGAGAAAGCCGCTATTCATCAAATGCAGGACAAAAAGATAAAAGAGTTTTGCAACAAGTTGAAGACCCATGTTTTAAGCCCAGAAGCAACGGTTGGTTACGGCAAAGCGGAAGTCACCCGGGGCGGTGTGGATACCGACGAATTGTCATCCCGAACGATGGAATCCAAAAAAGTACCAGGTCTTTATTTTGTGGGAGAAGTGGTGGATGTGACCGGCTGGCTGGGTGGTTATAACTTTCAATGGGCTTGGGCCTCAGGCTATGCCGCGGGCGACGCGGTTTAAAGCCTTCCTAAAATAAAAAAGCCCCCAAGGTTTCCCTTGGAGGCCTTTTTTCAACAGATTTGCCGGAATTAGATCTTACGAACGTTTTCCGCTTTCAAACCCTTGTCGCCCTTAGCGACTTCGAATTCAACGCGGTCGCCTTCGTTCAAAGTTTTGAAACCGTCTGTTTGGATGGCAGAGAAATGTACGAATACATCATCTCCTCCATCTTGGGAGATAAATCCAAAACCTTTTTCATTCTTAAACCACTTCACTGTTCCTTGTGCCATGCCGACAAACCTCTTAAAAAAAATTTTAACCACGCCGTCAAAACTGGGTTTCGACGACAGCTCTCGGCTTTCCGAAGACAGCCGATAACTGTGAGTGACTTTCAACGCCCGCATCATACCCGAAAATTATCGGGGTGAGTACACTTTCATTACCAAAGTTTCCGCTTTGGGTTTCTCTTCACCGGACAATATTTTACCCGCCGTTTCCATCGCCTTTTCCATTTTAGGATAACGAATTTCACGGTATCCCCTCACTTCATCCGGCAGGGATAAAGCTCGGACCCAGCGTTCGTATTCCTCGGACGTTTTAAACTCAAAACGATCCACCAGTTCTGAATACCATTGTCTGAAAGCCTTTTCACGAGAATGCCATTGGGGCATCACGGCGCGCAGGAAACGCATGTGCTTCATAATGCGAAGCATCCAGTCTTTGCTCTTCAAATCAAACTTAATATGAAAGCCCAAGAAGTCAAATTGAGGACGGTTAAAGTGACGGTATTCAATTCGGTCGCCGCCGGCCAAATCCAACTTATAACGTTTGGCGTCTTTTTCGTATTTTTCCGGGCTGGTCAAAAGATGGGCAACATAAACCTCATCTTTAATTTCCATAACTTTGTGAAGGAACTTAACCACGGCGGTAGTCGCCGCAAAGTTATTTTCCCTGGAGTCTTTTTTCAGCGTGGCTAAAACTTGGTCTAAATACTTTTGTCCGTAGGCAGTGCCGTCAAACATAAAAAGATCGTAAAGCCGGGCGACAAACTGAACCCGGGTTTCTTCGTCCCCTTCCCAGGCCTGTAAGAACTGGGCGGTCATTTGTTTATAAACTTTGCCTTGCGAAGCGCCTAAAAGGCGTGCTTTGCGCTCCAGTACTTCCTGGAAGCCTTCACGCACCTCCACTTGATACTTTTCAGGATGTAAAACCACATGGCGGCCCAAATGAAAAGCGTCAATGTTGTGGGCTGCAGTGCGCGGCTCGAAGTTGTCTTTAATAGATTCGACCAAATCATGCAAACTTAAGGGCAACAAACCGCGTTGGAAAGCCGTGCCCAGCAGCATAATATTGACGAACACCTTATTACCCAAGTAGTCCTCAGCGATTTGACTTAAATCGCCGCCAAAGTAATCCATCGTGTATTTCTTAAAAGTCTCAGTCAATTGAGCAGGGCTAAAATCGTCTTTACCCAACAAAGTAAGGATCGTGTGAGTCTTATGAGTGTTCACCACGGAGTGGGTATATTGTTTAGAACCAATCCTGAAGTTAAACCGGGGATCAATACCGCGAACGGCTTCGAGAATATCCAATCCCAATAAAAGATCAGCTTTGCCCTGGGGCATTAAGGGAGAAACAACTTTCTTCTTTTTGGAGAAGGTCAATTGGGAATAAACGCCGCCATTACGGATAGCAATTCCCTTTTTATCGCAGAAGGTGACGTGATAGCCGTGTTTACGCGCGGCAGTGACCAAGACAGCTGTCGAACTACCGATACCCATACCACCGACGCCCGCGATATAACCGCGCCAATCATCCTCAAACTTGAAAGGTTCAGGTTCAGGCAAACTGGATGGATCAGGAACAGCCGGTTTAGACGGCTTATGCGCGCGGACGATAACTAATTCCTCAAAAGCCGGGCAGGCTTTAATGCGGGTACAGGCCATGTCAGAAACGCAGTAAGAAATATCCGTTCCCATTTTTTTACCATAGAGGGTGTCTTCAATAGTTAATCCAGGGCAGCCTGTCAAACGGGTACATTCAAGGCAAAACTCACAGGTATGTTCGTTCACATTGATACGAGTTTGTTTAGGCAAATAGCCTGACTTCGTTTTTTGTTTAGCTAATTCACGGCGCTTACGGCGCTGATAAGTAATTCCGCATTCTTTATCTGCGATAATAAATTTGACGCCTTCCTCTAAAAGCATGTCTTCAAGAACTTCGCGGTAGTCTTCGCGCTTTTCCGGATTTACCCGGGCAATAGAGACTTCTTCGCCCTGCGTTAAACCGGTCACAACCTTTTCAATGTCTTGAGCAAAGGTGGGATTTCCCATCAAATCCGCGTCCATACCCGGATGAGGCTGATGACCCGTCATGGCGGTCGTTTTGTTGTCCAAAATCACATAGAGAACATCTTGGTTATTTTTAATAGAGTCCGAAACTTCGGATAAACCCGAGTGGAAGAAAGTCGAATCGCCAATAAAACAAACCGATTTATTAGTCGAAAAGGGCGAAATACCGGCGCCCGTTCCGCCGCCTAAACCCATGCCTATGTAGTTGTGCATTAAGGCGCCATTGGGAGGCATAAAAAGAAGAACGTAACAACCAGCGTCGCCATGAAAAAGAATGTCGATCGGTTCCTTTTTATACTTCTTTTTCATGTAAGACGGATTTTTGAAATCAGCGACCAGTTCTAAAAACACAGAAGAAGAATCACGATGCGGACAGCCCGGGCAAAAGGATGGAGTGCGGTTCGGAATACTAATCTCTAAATCGCTTAAGCTCTCGATGAATTGAACTTCTTTTTCCACTTTAGCAGTGGAGACTTCAAACTTTTTAAACAATGGCGCTAAAGTGGTCATCACGACCGAGGGATTTAAACCTTGATCCGTAGGAAAGGGTTTTAAATTATCAGGGAAAGTTTTGCCCCAGACCGTCGGCATTTCCTTCACTTTGCCTGACTGATATAGATCCATCGCGATATTGCGGACTTGGCTTTCGATAAAGCGGCGTTTTTCTTCCACGACAACCAATGTGGTGGAATGTTTGAGGATTTCCTGAATCGCCTGTGGGTCGACTGGATAGGTCATACCTAATTTTAAAATGGGAAATTTACCCGACATGCCAAACTCGTCCAAAGCCTGCTCTAAATAAGTGTAAGAAGCACCAGCAGTGACAAAGGCGATGCCGCCTTTTTCAGAACCAGGAAATACCTGATTAATCCCCTGCCTGCGGACAGCCTCCAACAAGGCCGGAAACTTCTTTTCGAGAGCTTCTTTTTCAAGAGGTACGGTAAATGGCGGAAGCATAATGGAATGTGAAACATCAATCTTCGAGCTGTCGATAGTAGCTTTATTTAAAGTAGTAAAACCCGTCGGAGGTTGATTGGGATAGACTTCAACGCTTCCGCCGCCCTCTGCGGTATAGGTAATGAGTAAGTAAGAGATAAAAAGATCGGCCGCTTCTGATAATTCAAAGGCAACCCTCATCCAATCCTTCACTTCTTGGAACGTGGCCGGTTCAATAACTGGAATGAACAAATGATCGGACAAGCGGCGGGAATCAACAGGAACCTGGGTCGTATCGCTCCAGGGGTCATCTCCAATAACAATGACACCTGCGCCTTTGTGGTCTTTTTTGAGCAAGCTTCCTGAAATGAGAGCGTCAGCGGCCACATGAAACCCAACTGATTTCATGACAGTGACAGCCCGGAGGCCCGCCATTTGAGCGCCATTGAGGCGAGCAGCGGAAAGAGCTTCGTTGTTGGCGATTTGAGCGAGAATTCCGTGCTCTTTGAGGTAAGGCGAGGCGTTAGCCGCCGCTTCGAAAACATCCGCCACTGGTGAGCCAGGATACCCCGTTAAAAGGGCCATTCCCGCCTCTAAACCACCCTTAAGGATCAACTCGTTACCAGTGTAGGTTTCGACGCCTTTATCTTTTACAAATCTTGGATCCATCGTTTTAATAACATACCTTCTATAAATTGGGAAAGCAACCAAACAAAAACAACCGCTGTTTTATCGTTTTACGCTATTAAATGAACTGCAGCGGATCTAACGGTTTTCCATTCAGACGAATTTCAAAATGCAAATGAGGCCCTGTTACGTGCCCTGTCGCGCCAACACGGCCAATTAAGGTTCCCCGCTTCACCCTAGCGCCCGCGTGAGCGTAAATTTTAGAAAGATGTCCGTAGTAAGTCACATAGCCATGGCCATGAGCGATTTGAATGAGATTGCCGTAGCCGCCCGCCACACCGGTAAAAATCACTTTACCCGGCGCCGAAGCGTAAACCGGATCGCCATATTTTGCCCTGAGATCTACACCCGTATGCTCTTTCTTTTTGCCTGTGAAAGGATCCACCCGAAGGCCGAATCCCGATGTCCAGCTGGCCCACTTAGAAAAAGGAACCCCGAACATGCCCCGTTTGCTGAAGTAATCTTTCCATTCTTTCACCATTAGAAGCGGCCGGACGCCTGGAATGTAAAGCACGTCACCCGTATGCATCGGGTGCCACCAATGAATATTGTTCGCGTCTTGAATCACTTTTTCGGTTGTGCGGTACCGCTCCGCTAATTTAGAGAGCGTGTCATCGGCATGAACCGTATACAGAATGCCTTTATGAGAAAGAATGTTGAGGGTCATGTGATACGCCGCTTTAAAAGGCATCGTCGGATTGGCACCGATGAGGGTGAGGACATCGATATTTGCATCTTTAGCCAAAGTCCAATAATTCTCCCCAAAATCAACTTTGTGAACTTCGATCGTTACGTCAGTTGAACGGAGTTTTTTAAGATCAATCACATCCGCGGCGCTGGATTCAGTGAAGACCTGTGGCGATAAAGCGACAGTCGGCGAGACCGTTATCACGGCCTTATGTGCGGGCATAGGCTGAGTTGGAGTCGGCGATAAAGTGGGCGCGAGCGTCGGAACGACCGTAGCTGAGATGGCCTCGGATTCAGTTGGCGTGATTAGGATGTTGGGACTAGCTGTTTCGGGTGGCGTGGCTGAGCGACGAGTCACCGCGAAAATCGCGAAGGCGGTTAAGGCTATCACCAGCAAAACCAAAGAACGACGATTTGGAAAAGACATTTAGGAGACGACCCCTAAAGCGGGTTCGCGATTTTGAAGCAATAGCTTTACCGCACTGACCACTTGAGGCGCTTCCAGTCCGCACATTTCTCGTTGAAGTTGAGGTTTTCCATGTTCGATAAAAGCGTCCGGAATGGCGATTTGCTTCACCACACAATCCGAAATACCGTTCTTTTGAAGGGCTTCCATGACGGCGCTGCCGAAACCACCCATACCCACGTTTTCTTCAAGAGTTAAAAGCACCTTAGTCTTGCTGGCAATCGAGACCAAAAGTTTTTCATCTAAAGGCTTCACGAAACGCATATTGGCTACCGTTCCTTGAATCCCCTCTTTTTTCAAAAGGTTATGGGCTGTTTTAGCCACGCCCACCATGCGGCCAATCGCCAAGAGAGCGTATTGGGAACCTTCTTCAATAATCTCACCTTTGCCGATTTCGAGCTTTTTGAAAGTCTTCTCCATGGGAACGCCTTCCCCATTGCCGCGAGGATAACGAAGGGCCACCGGACCATTGTGTTCCACGGCGGTATAAAGCATGTTGCGCAACTCATTTTCGTTAGAAGGTGCCATAACAACCATGTTGGGAACGCAGCGCAAATAAGACAGGTCATAAACCCCTTGATGGGTTTCGCCATCCTCACCTACTAAACCGCCACGATCCAAAGCGAAAATGACAGGTAATTTTTGCAAACAAACGTCATGAATAATTTGGTCAAAAGCTCTTTGAAGGAAGGTTGAGTAAATCGCGACTACAGGTTTCATGCCTTCACAGGCCATGCCCGCCGCCATACAAACAGCGTGACCTTCGGCGATACCCACATCCACATAACGATCGGGAAAAAGTTCACCGAATTTATTTAAACCCGTTCCGCCCGGCATGGCCGCCGTAATTCCCACCACGTTGGGGTTTAGGCCCGCCAATTCGATCAAAGCGTCGCCAAAAACTTTGGTATAGGCCGGAGGAGCCGAAGATGAGGTAGGCGCGGCAACCAACTTACCGGTTTCTTTATCAAACACGGTTACGCCGTGATATTTTTCAGGGTTTTGTTCCGCAGGGGCGTAGCCCTTCCCTTTTTGGGTGACCACATGAAGCATGATGGGGCCCTTGAGTTCCTTAACGCGTTTGAAAATTTCAACTAAAGTCAAAATGTTATGACCGTCGATAGGGCCGTAGTAACGCAGACCCAGTTCTTCAAAAAGAGTGCCGGGGGTCATGAAACCCTTTAACGCTTCCTCGGCGTGATGAGCCATATGAAGCATTTGTTTGCCCACGTTCGGAATGCTGTTAATGAAGTGTTCGACCCGGTTTTTGGTTTCGTTATAAGACTTACCCGCTAAAATTTTATTTAAGTAAGAGGTCATTGCGCCCACACTGGGCGAAATGGACATTTCGTTATCGTTCAAGATAACCGTCATGTTGAGGTCGGGGTGATCACCAATGTTATTAAGCGCTTCCATAGAAAGACCATTGGAAATGGCAGCGTCTCCCACCACAGACAAAACGTGGAACTTTTTCTTTTGCATATCACGGGCCATTGCCATACCAAAACCAGCCGAAAGAGCCGTACCGGCGTGACCCACCGCAAAGGTGTCATATTCGCTTTCATTGCGCTTGGGGAAACCACACAAACCATCTAATTGTCGAAGGGTTGGAAATTTATCCCTGCGGCCTGTAATGGCCTTATGGCCGTATGCTTGATGCCCCACATCCCAAACAATGCGATCATTGGGAGTGTCATAAACATAGTGCATTGCCAGAGTCAACTCGACCGCACCCAGGCTAGAACCTAAATGACCACCCGTTTCTGAAACAGAGGTCACCAAAAAATCACGAAGTTCCTGGGCTACCTTGGGGAGCGCCTCAACCGGTAAAGATCTTAATTGAGCCGGGGTTTGTATTTTATCGAGATATTCGTAAGCCACTTTATTCTCTCTTTATCAAAGCTTGTAAAACAAAAAAGCTGTCGCGATACCCAAAAAGGCACCCACGAAAACTTGCACAGGCGTATGCCCTAACAGTTCTTTTAGACGTGTATGCGGTACAGGTTTGGACTTGTACAAATCGTCCATAATTTCATTGAGGATTTGGGCCTGTTGACCAGCCGATCTGCGAACTCCTGCCGCATCCGACATGATGACCAGCGCCATCCCCACAGAAAGCATGAAAACCGGTGCAGTCCACCCCGCTTCCAACCCTATGGCAGTGGCTAAACTGGATACAAAAGCCGAATGGGAACTTGGCATTCCCCCCGTACCCACAAAAAGACGAAAGTTGATTTTATGGTGACGATACCAATAAAGCAACACCTTAAACCCCTGGGCTAAAAACCACGCTAACGTGGTCGCTAAAAGAATTTTTGAGGAAAATGGGTTCATATCAATAGGTTCTTTCCGCCATGTGGCGCACTAAAGCTTCGAGAGGCTGACCCTTGGAACCGAAAACTTTTAGGGCCGAAACCGCTTTGTCGGTTAAGAGCTTTACTTCTTTTTTAGAACGCTCGAGTCCGATGGCCGCTGGGTAAGTCATTTTACCACGCTCGCGGTCACTGCCCGCGGCCTTGCCCAACTTCTTGCTGTCGCCAACCTCATTCAAAATGTCGTCGACAATTTGAAAAGCCAATCCGGCGGCTTTTCCATACTCGGTTAACGCTTTCACTTTTTTAGGATCTGCTCCAGCCAACAGCGCTGGCAATCGGGTGCTGGAAATTAAAAGCGCCCCCGTTTTACGGCGGTGAATGGAAAAAACTTTCGCTAGGTTGGGTCTCTTTTTTTCGGAAATGACATCATCGACCTGACCACCCACCATGCCCGGATAACCCGCATGCCAGGCCAACTCATAGTTTACCTTCGCAAGATTCTTTTGGCATTTCGTCGGATAGGCCGACGGATCGGACAACCATTGAAAGGCCAGGGTTAACAAGCCGTCCCCTGCCAAGATAGCCATAGCCTCACCATAGACTTTATGGTTGGTTTTACGACCCCGGCGGTAATCGTCATTATCGAGTGCAGGAAGATCATCGTGAATCAGGCTATAGGTGTGAATGAGCTCCAAGGCGCAAGCAATTCGGAGGGCCGACTTTTCAGGCAGGCCCACCGCTTCAGCTGAGGCTAAACACAACACCGGGCGCAGTCTTTTGCCGCCCGCGAATATACTGTACTTCATGCTTTCCCAAAGCACTTTGGGGCAGTCCCCGGGGTTCTTAAAAACTTCCATTAGCCCCTTTTCAACCTTAAGGCGCTTGGACTCTAGATAGTTTGGTAAAGAAAAACTCATTCTTCTTTGCTCTTGGAGCCGCGGGAAGACGTGCTATCGTCTTTGGCTGAGGCGGTTTTAAGAAGTTGTTTTACCTTCTTTTCAATTTCGCTTAAACGTTGATTGCAATCTTTAGTCAGCTTCATTCCCTCTTCAAATAACTTTAAGGAATCCTCCAGCTTAAGGTCGCCGGATTCCATCTTTTCGACAATTTCCTCTAGTTTTGACAACGAATCTTCAAACGACGGTTGAGTAGCCATAACTTCTCCTAATGAATTCGGTTATTTTATGCGTTTTCATCCTCGGTTGAAACAACTTCTGATTCCAACCGGCCCTTTTGCAGTTGAATCAATAAACGGTCGCCTTTATTCAAATCTTTAGAAGTACGGAGGATTTTCCCGGTCTTTTTGTCAGACACAATGGCATAACCCCGTTTGAGCGGACCGTGCGGATGATAAGCCTGCAATTGAGCCTCCAGCCCCTTCAATTTTTCTCCATAAGGCCGAACCATTTGCAGTGGGTTTACCTGGGATAAAAAGTCGCCCATCCGTTGTAAGTGTACCTGTTTATCTTTTAATAAGTTTTGCAAAGCGTTTTTAAGGTCATCGGTGCGGTAATCCAAGTCCTGACGAGCTTGATCCAATAGCAGGTCTGGTCTTCGGTCCCTTAAAGTTTTTAAAAGCTCAGTTAAATCCCGGCGCTTATCTTGAAGCTGATTTTGTAAAGCCTCGCGCAAACGGTGTTCGAGATGGTCAAAACGTTGTTTGATTTCGTCATAGCCGGGCGCCAAATGAGCCGCCGCGGCTGTTGGAGTGGGTTCCCGTCGGTCAGCCACAAAGTCGCAAAGAGTAAAGTCCACCTCATGGCCGACAGCGCTGATGGTCGGAACGGAACAATTAGCCAAAGCTCGTACAACGCCCTCATCGTTAAAGGCGGCAAGATCTTCCAAGCTTCCGCCACCTCTGGTCACGATCACCACATCATGTTTTTTGAGGTCAGACACTTCCTCGATTGCTTTCCTGATTTCCTCAGGCGCTTCAGCGCCTTGTACCTTTACCGGAAACAAATCCACTTCATCGATTCCTACTCGGGTTTCCAATATTTTCATGAAATCTTGTATCGCGGCGCCTGAAGGCGATGTGATTAAAGCGACTTTACGAGGGAAGGCAGGGATTGGCTTTTTCCGGCCCTCGTCAAAAAGCCCCTCGGCCATCAGCTTTCGTTTAAGCTGTTCAAAAGCTAATTGCAGTCCACCCAATCCCTTAGGTTCCATCATCCTGACATTCATTTGAAACTGACCCCTCGCCTCATAGAGGGTTAAAACCCCGCCCACAATTACGGTCAATCCGGTTTCGGGGCGAAAAGTCAGGGCTTGATTGCTGTTTTTAAAGAAAGCGCAGGAAATGAGGCACTTGTCATCTTTCAGATCAAAATACATATGACCTGAAGGGTGTTTGGTAAAACGCCCCAGCTCGCCTTCCACCAAGACATAAGCAAATTTGGTTTCCAGCAAGGCTCTTGCGCTTTGAACTAATTCGGTTACCGAATAAATGGCGCGGGTTTCACCGGTCACAAAACTCTCCGCATTTTTATCTGTTTAAGTTGTTTAGAAACTTTCTCACTGGTGAAGCCGTGTATTCCAGCTGCGGCTACTACCGCGCCACAAGCACTGGCCAGTGCCGCGGATTCCTTTAAACCTTTACCGGTATTTACACCTTTAAGATAACCGGCTAAAAAACCATCGCCTGCCCCCACCACCAAAGCAGAAGAAACTTTGGGGCCTTGTACCAAGTAGCATTCCCTGTCTTTCCAAACGATGGCACCAGACGAACCATCCGTCAAAGCCCCGTGACGAAAACTGGCTTTGAGCCAATTCTTCTTAACTAAACCTTCCGCCTCTTTAAGGGTTTTAATGCGCCGGCCTAGCGCTTCCGAGATTTCAAATAAGTTAGACTTGAAGAACCACGGCTTGGCTTTAAGCGCGTGAAGCAATGGCTTACCCGAGGCGTCTACGATGGTTTGGACGCCCTTTTTATTAAATGTCTCAATCCAGGAGGCGTAAAGGGATTCATTGACGCCTTTCGGCAATTTCCCCGTTAATACCAGTAGATCCCTCTTTTTAACACGAGAAACAAACTTCGAAAAACCAGTTAGTTCGGTTTCGAAGCCAGAGTGATTGTACTTGGCGCTTCGCGCGCGGGTATGAAGTGTCAAATTAAACCGAATTGGCGCCTTCGAACTTAAAAATTCGACCTTCAATTTTTCTTGATTCAACAGGGCTCGATAAAATACATGGGTCGGATCGGATCCCCCGCCCGTACCCAGCCAAACAGTGGAAGGTGTTTTAAACTTTTTAAGAAACCTGCCGACATTTAGAGCTTTGCCTCCCGGTTCAGCGGAAGCATCTAAAACCTTTCCAATTTTTCCAGTTGAAGGTTCTTCAAGCGCGAAAGAAATATCCAAAGCAGGATTAAGGGAAACTAAGTGAATCACGGGTTAACTTTTTCTAAAGAGTTTTTGGTTTTAGAAATAGCGTAGAGTTCTTTCAACTTCTGTGCTGCCTCATATTTTTGAACATCAGAATCCGTTGTCTTTAGAATTTGAAGCCACAAACGAATCGCGTCATCAGTTCTGCCGGCTTTCTTATAAGTATTTGCCAGAATGTTAATCAACATGGTGGGCGCGTTTCCCTGGGCAATTTGAATTTCCAGGAACGGAATTTCACGTTCATAGTTAGCGCTGTTGTGATAAGCCATGGCCGCCAGAAGTAGTTTTAAATTATTGGCGTTCGGATTAGCCAAAATGCCTTTTTGCAGTAGTTTGGAAGCCTCGTCCATTCGATTAAGTTGATAAGCTAAGACAGAAGCGCCATAAGTATAGACAGAGATAAACTGCGGATTTAAGTCTGAAGCTAAACGGCAATAATCATAAAGTTTTGAAAAGTGATCCGACCCATTAAATCCATCGCCGTAATACTGAATGACTCTAATCCAAAAGGCGTGACCAATTAAAACTTTATAACCGCTCAAAAATGCCGCGGCTCGTAAGGAAGAAACTATTTTCGGGTCCAATTCCCCTGCTTTTGAGTTTTCGAAGGGTGCGGGATGAACCCAACGGTCAAGTTTCGAGGACAAATAGGCTTGGGTCAAAAAAACAAAAATCAATAACGGAACGGCCCACTTCAAAAATCGATCATTGGCCATGGTCAATCTCACATGAATTCTCTTTTTTCAAGATTGATCCATCCGATTAAGAAAACCACGAAGGAATAAGTAAACCCATAGAGCAAAACTTCCCGCCATTGTTCCCAGCCGAAAATCAGATTCGGATCGTAAATGCGGTCTTTAAGATTAAAGGCTTCAAGATTAGGGAGGAAGAAATGAACTACTCTGAGCACTGTTTTAACCGCGGGAGCCAAATTTTGATTTAAAAGCCATTCCACCTGTCCCACGCAATGGCCCAGAAAGATAGTAAACATGGAATAAAGCACTACCCCCACCATGGAGGTCCCAATCATCTGAAAGGTCAGGCCCAATGTGGTCAAAACAAACATTTCAATTAAAAGAAAAACAGAGCTATAAAAAAACATCGGAGAGACTTGTCCCCCGCCGACAAACGCGACTAACCCGGCAATTAAAAGGCCCATACCTAAAACCACTAACGAAATAACAGAAAAGAACCCCAACACTCTCCCCAAAAGATATTCGCCGCGAGTAATGGGCTTCGCTAATTGAAGATAAATAGATTTTTGTTCGAACTCTGTGTTGTAGGTGACGGCCAAACTCAATAACAGAACTAAAGTTCCTGACCATTCCATTCCCACCAAACCCAAATCCATAAATATTTTGTGTACTTCACCAAAACTCAGAATGGACAAAAGAAAGGCTAAAAGACAAAAGACAATAGCGCTCAAAAGCCAGATATAAAGCATCTTGCTTCGGATGAGTTCTCGGAAGGTAAAGGTTGTGACGTGAAAGATTCTTTTCATGAGGAAACCCTTTCTGAGGGGGTTGGTTGCTGAGCGCCGATCGTTTTTAAAAAATAAGCTTCCATTACTGAAGAGAGGGGTCTAACGCCCTTTGTTTTAACTTGCCGCTGGCTGAGAAGAGTTAAAGTTTCAGGCAAAACCAGTCCCGAAATTTGCATGCCGTTCTGCTCGGCGACTGATTTTTGAAATGGAACACCAGACAACTTTGAAGCGTCATGAGAATCAACGTCGACCCAGTAATCGATATTGATCGATGATTGAAGAACATCCGGCACCAACGCGACTTCCTTTAATTGACCATCGTGTAAAATTCCAATTCGGTCACAAACCCGTTCCACTTCGTCCATAATGTGGGTATTCAAAAATAAAGTAGTTCCCGTTTTTTTTAGATCAATAAAAATGTCGCGCATTTCTTTGTAACCAACGGGGTCAAGTCCGCTCATGGGCTCATCACAAATTAAAAGCTTTGGTTTTCCGATTAAAGCTTGTCCAATTCCAATGCGTTGAAGCATGCCTTTAGAATATCCTGAGACTCTATCGTTAGCGGCTTTGGTCATGCGCACTAATTCCAACACTTCATAAACTCTTTTGCTTAAGGCGGAACCAGAAAAACCGTGCAATGACCCAAAGTATTCCAACAACTCTCTACCGGTATGCTGTCTGGAAAAGTAAGGGAGCTCTGAAAGATAGCCAATTTGATTTCGAACCTGGCGGTCTGAGATTTTTCCGCCCAAAATGCTAACCGAACCATGAGTCGGCGCTAAAAAACCTAAAATGATTTTGATCGCGGTGGTTTTTCCAGCGCCATTAAGACCTAAAAGACCGAAAGCTTCTTTTTCAAAAACATCCAAAGTTAGATTTTTGAGCGCGTGCGTTACTTTGGGTTTGAGCCAAAAACCAGTTTTATAGGTTTTGGATAAATCTTTAATTTGAATCGCGTAAGCTGGACTGGTCATTAATTCCCCACCTCGACGTAGCTTTCTAAACGTTCAAACAAGGCCAACGCCGCCTGAATAGCCAGTGCGCTGGTTTTAGGATTCATTTTAGACGGCCGGTTTCGAGTTATAGCTGTCAACTCACCAAAATCACCTTCAGCGTGAATCTCATGCTGATTCAATGTCGCTTTAGGATCGGCCACCACTTGGACTTTCAGTTTAGCAGGTTCTTTTGAGGCGATCGCGGTAGTAGCGGCCACATTTACGTTGGCCGGAAACCTCTTAATGGCGCCCCAAACATCTCCCCGATAAAGATAAAAGGCGGATTTATTCTTTGCAAGAGCGAGTTTTTGAGCGGTGGTTAGCCCAGGTGCCCCCTCAAAACCTCGAGGTGGTTTGGTAGAAGTAATAGTTAGTTTTTTGATGGAACCAATTTGTCTGGCGGCTTTTAGCCCATCCAAACCACATAGTGCGCCAGAGGGAAGATATATTTTGGTCGTGTATTTTTTGGCCAATTGAGACAGCCGTTTTTCATTTAAAAGAAAAGCACCCGTGCTCATCATCACAATCGGTTTACGGTTCTTAAGCGCCGCTTCGGCGGTTGGAAGCGCGGCTTTGACTGAAGCGGCTTCCAAAACCCAATCACATTCAGAAAAAACATGAGAAAGTTGACCGCAAACAACCGGGTTTGATTTGAGCTTTTTTGAAAGTTTTGCCGCCGCTTCGGATTGAGGGTCGAAAAGAGCCGTCACTTTAAAAGACGATTTCTTTTTCTCGAGCAGCTCTGCCACTAGAGAACCAATCGCGCCGCAACCAACCAGCGCCAGTCTTCGACCGGGCCGGGATGCGCTCACTTGGTCGGCACCGCCGCCAGCATTCCATCCAGAGACTTCAAAGCTTTAACCCGAATATGTTCAGGAATCTCAATGGGATGTTTCAATTCCTTCAACGACTCATAAATGTCTTCTAATTGAGTCATCTTCATGTTGGGGCAAATCAAACCTTTGCTGGGCTGTAAAAAGGTCTTGTCCGGCATAGCGGTGCGTAAGCGATGGAGCATTCCCATTTCGGTGCAGATCACAAAGGTTTTAGCCTGCGAGGCCTGACAATAGCGCAGCATCTGCGAAGTCGAAAGAATGGCGTCAGCCATATTGCAAATGCTTTCGTTGCTTTCCGGATGAACAATCACTTCGGCGTCAGGATATTGCTGTTTCAAATCAATAATATCTTTAGCCTTCATGCGTTGGTGGGTCGGGCAACAGCCGGCCCAGAGGATAATTTTTTTCTCGGTTTGGGTTTGAACCCAACGGCCTAAATGCTGGTCAGGGACAAACAAAATTTCATCTTGAGGCATGGCGTTGACCACCTGAACCGCGTTCGCCGAAGTACAGCAAACATCAGCCATGGCCTTAATTTCAGCCGAGCAATTCACATAAGCCACCACCGCCGCGTTCGGGTGCTCTTTCTTTTTAGCCGCTAATTGGTCAGGCGTAATCATATCGGCCAAAGGACAGCCTGCTTCAGCCGCGGGTAAAAGAACCAGCTTCTGGGGGGATAAGATTTTGGCGGTTTCAGCCATAAAGTGAACGCTGCAAAACACGATAACATCCGCGTCGGTCTTGGCCGCTAAACGGGACAGTTCCAAAGAGTCGCCGACATAATCAGCGATATCCTGAACTTCGGGGCGTTCATAGCTGTGAGCCAGAATGACCGCGTTGCGTTCTTTTTTGAGTGCTTGAATACGGGAAACCAGTTCTTGATCATCCAAAAAGATATCGAGTGACATGGTCAGCCCCCTTTTTTAACTTTTGTAATCTTATTCTTGGCGTTCACATGAACCACCGTAGGGGCGTAACCCTTAGGCGGTAAATGCACAAAGCTTTCATAGGTCAACACGATCACCTGGTCGCCCGCTTCAGCGTGACGGGCGGCGGCGCCGTTTAAACAAACCACGCCCGAACCAGATTTGCCCACAATAGCGTAGGTTTCTAAACGATTGCCGTTATTGAGATTCAAAACATGTACTTGTTCATAGGGTTCGATATCGGCAGCCTGCATCAGCTTGGGGTCCAGCGTAATGCTGCCTTCGTAACGCAGATCGGTCTGCGTAATGGTCGCTTGATGAATTTTGGACCTAATGAAAACCCGAGCCATAAGATGCTTCTCCTTCAAATTGCCGAAAAGGCGTTGTTAAGTTGGTGAATTAGTGTAGCGGAAGGAACCTACGAAAAAAAGGGTATTTAACCTGCTTTTAACCCCTTTTGCCTGTTTTAAAGCACGATATTGTCGATAAGCCTAACATCATCGATAAAGGCCGCCAGCGCCAACATGGTTCCCTTTTCGATCCGCGACGCCGGTTGAAGTGTTTGGGAATGGACCGCTTCCAAGTACTGCAATTTAACCGACTTTTCTTCCTGAATAATTTTCTTAACCTCGGATAAAACCTTCGAAGTTTCAACCTCACCCAGATCAAATAGGCTCTTTCCCACTTTGAGGGATTTATACAAAATGGGAGCGGTTCGACGCCCAATTAAAGTTAATCTTTTATTCCTAGAACTCATGGCCAATCCGTCATATTCCCTGACGATGGGACAAATGACTGTCTCAACCCCCAAATTAAGATCAATGATTACCTGCCGCAGCATGGCTGCTTGTTGGGCGTCTTTTTGTCCCAGATAAAGCCGCGTGGGATAAACCGCGCCCAAAAGTTTAACCACGACTGTAGCGACCCCGTCAAAGTGGCCGGGACGGTAAGCGGCACAAAGTCCCTGTAACAACGAGCCTTCCACTTTTACTTTGGTTGAATAGCCTTCGGGATACATTTCTTTATCGGAAGGAGTAAAAACTAGCGCGACCTTTTCTTTCTCTAAAAGAGACAAATCCGCGGCTAGAGTACGCGGGTATTTTTTGAAATCCTCATTGGGCCCAAATTGAAGTGGGTTAACATAAATTGAGGCGACAACATAATCATTTTCTTTTCGGGCTTGGCGAACCAGCTCTAAATGACCCTCATGCAGAGCGCCCATGGTGGGTACAAACCCAACTGTTTTTTTATTCTGAAGCCATTTGATGGATTGCTTGTGAACTAAGGAAGGCTCTGCGATGTCTTTCATGGATCAGCTCTTGGGCGGAAACTTACCCGCGCCAACTTCAGCAACATATTGTTTTACCGCGTCGCGAATGGCTTCATGAAGTTTCAAATAAGCTTTGGCGTGCTTGGGATGAAAATCAGGCATCAATCCCAAAAGGTCATGCAGCACTTGCACCTGTCCGTCGCAATCAGGTCCCGCGCCAATACCAATGGTCGGAATTTTCACACTAGCGGTGATCTTTTTGGCGATATCAGACGGAATTAACTCGAGCACGATACCAAAGGCGCCTGCCGCTTCTAAGGCCTTGGCTTCTTTAAGCAACAATGCCGCCGATGCTTTATCTTTACCCTGCTGGTGATAGCCGCCAAAACGGTGAATTTGTTGGGGCGTAAACCCTAAATGCCCCATCACGGGCACGCCGTTTTCTACCAAGAATTTTGTAATTTCACTGGCTCTCGGGCACCATTCCAACTTCACTGCCTGAGCACCCGCTTCAGTTAAAAAGGCTCCGGCATTCTCTAACGCTTGTTCGGGCCCTAATTGATAAGTCAGAAAAGGCATGTCACCAATCACCATGGCGTTTTTAGCGCCTTTGGCCACCGCCTCGGTATGGTGAAGCATCTCGTCCAGCGTGGCTGACAGGGTGTTTTCACGGCCCAGCATGGTCATATTCAGGCTATCGCCCACCAAAATGGCATCTACACCCGCAGCGTCAACCGCCATGGCCATGGCGTAGTCATAAGCGGTGACAATAGACAACTTTTCACCCTTATCGCACTTGGCTTGAAAATCTAAAACGGTGGTTCTTTTCGGCATGAGAATTCCTCGGGTTATCGTTTGATGCTGATGGGCTGATAATAAACGGTGCCCTTGGTGACTTTTTCCATATGGGTTAACAGATCATCCAAATCAGCGTCGCGGTGCACAAAATCGATTTCACTGGTATTGACCACCATTAAAGGCGTGTCCTGGTAATGGAAGAAATAATAGTTATAAGCCTGATTCAGTTCGGCCAAATAATCACCGGTGATGTGATTTTCGAATTTGCGGCCGCGCATAGAAATACGTTTCAAAAGAACATCAGTGGAAGCCTGCAAATAAATCACGAAATCAGGTTTCAAGACATTGCCGGTCAAAATGGAATGAATCTGTTCGTATAGCTTCAGTTCATTATCATCCAAGGTCAAATTGGCAAAAATCCGGTCTTTCGCGAAAACGTAATCGCTCACAATCCCCTGTTGAAACAAATCGTTTTGAACTAATTCTTGTTGTTGACGAAAGCGGGATAAAAGAAAAAACATCTGGGTTTGAAAAGCATGCTTGCCCATGTCTTTATAAAAATCATGAATAAAGGGATTTTCAACAGCGCCTTCTAAAACGAGACGGGCGTTTAACTTCTTCGCCAGAATTTCGGCCAAGCTGGTCTTGCCCACGCCGATGGGGCCTTCGATCGCTATATATTTATGATGAAGCATATTGTTTTACCTGTGACCTATCTTTAACGTTTTCCAGCGCTTCACGAATCGTCAAATGACTCAGGGGCAGCTTTTTATCCGGGGCCAGTTCCGCCAATGGAACTAAAACATGCCGCCGGTTCAACA
>Ga0206920_1016_pt2 | contig 46953 bp, 34 predicted proteins | sample Alteio_BWOrgHeat_65_FD_152934 | JGI IMG/M metagenome (GOLD analysis project Ga0206920, IMG submission 152934) | Enriched cells from forest soil in Barre Woods Harvard Forest LTER site, Petersham, Massachusetts, United States -... | ecosystem: Environmental > Terrestrial > Soil > Temperate forest >...
GCATTTGAGTCGCTCCAAAGTGGACATTAATAGAAAAGTAAAAATAAGGAAGAAAGATCATGAATAAGAAAATAATAGTGATGGTTTTAGCAAGCTTAATAGCTTCAAATGTTTCTATTGATAGCAATTGCTCAACTATGAAAGATGTACCTTGCGTACCGACCTATGTTTTAGAGGCCACTCAATCAAGTGCAACTACTAATGTAGCTATTAGCACACCTGTTAGTACAACTAATTGCTTGTCAGGCTCGGGTTCGATATCTGATATAGTCGATCTTAATTGCGGCAGTCTTTACGAAGATCCGCAAGACCGTAATTTTTACTGCTTACCTTCATGTCCTCACGGTCAAGAGGGAGGAATGGGAAATGGTGGAATGTGTTATCCTTGTGACTATGTCAGTGGCTGGGATTACACCAACCCCTCAGGTGCCACATTGGATAAAAATCTCCTTTCGCCAACCGTTGGAACATGTATCAAAAGAACGAATGGTGCGAGTTGTATGAATAATACTTGGTGCCAATCGAATACGTGTCTTAGCGGCACCTGTATAGCCCCAATAATTCCACACACTGTCCCAAACGGTTCTCCATGTGTAGACAATACTAACTGCGCATTAGCAGGTAGTGCATGTTTGAATAACGTGTGTACACCGTGCCCTAGAGGAAAATATGCAACAAGCACTGATCAGGGTTGTCCCAATAATTGTCTAGCTGGAACCGGAGCTAACAGTGGTGCATCTTCACAAGCTACTTGTGGCAATTGTGCTGCCGGCGCTTTCTCAACGGCAGGTTCAGGTTGTCTACTATGTAACGCAGGAACTTATTCCAGTACAACAGGTGCATCTTCATGCACTCCATGCGCAGCTGGAACCGGTGCCAACAGTGGCGCAACTTCACAAGCAGGTTGTGGCAGTTGCCCAGCCGGTACATATTCATTTGCAGGCGGTAACTGCACGCCATGCCCAGTAAATACATGCTCAAGTTCTTTAGCCCCTTCTTCTTCAAATACAAAAGCTTGCACAGCCTCTGATGGCACAACCTTTCCTTGCCCAAGCTCCCCTTACAACGGAACTTGTTCAAACTCTACAGGATCAACCTCTTGTATATTTTGTCCAACTAATCAGGGGTCGTCAGCAAGAGCAGGATCATGCACAGCTTGCGCAGGAGGAGCAAAATCTAGTGCTGGAAGTGGCTGTTGTAGTGGTAGTACTCCACAAACTCAATCCCAAACAGCTCAAGGAAAACCAGGAACATGCGTAGCAGGAAAAAACACACAAGTAGGGGGCAGCCATTGATACTCATTTGATACTCCTTGTGTAAGGGGCACCCTCTGTAGAAATGGTTTTTGTTCTTGAGGCTGTCCTGTCATAAAGCTCTTGCCACATAATTTCTCGTGTTAATCTGATCTCGTGAGTTTTGTGCTGCAGATTTAAAGACTTTTTCACCACGTAGATTAAAGAGGCATTCTGGCAACAGTATAAGTACTTAATTTTACGCCAAGCATGACAATAAAATCATGCTTGGCGTAGTCTTTTGGTAACACCCTAAGCTTTTCCAATTGATCTGCTACAATATATCGACTGCATGGTCGAAAGTCCCTAGGATACGAAATTGTTCGAGGTCACTGAACGACGGGAAGAAGAAGCAATTGAAGTTTTTCAATGGACAGGATTTATGTAATCCCTGCATGGAAATTATTCCCCCATAAGTAAATTATTTATATGATTAGTTTAGCATAAAAATATGCTATTGATAGGCATAAATCTCGACCTAGCTTACTTTATAATGTTGGCGATCAATGTATTTTTTTTGCTCTGAATCATGATAATCGTGACTTGCCCAGCGGGATTAATAATGCACTTTTAGAGCTAATCAGCCATGATTTAAATTTTTTTTAAATTTCGTGTCTTGACAAAGGAGTTCACTTTACTTTTATTGGCTGTTGCAATTCTGGCGCAAGCGATATTTCACAAGAGAATTGACTTCTTCTTTCTCTCCCTGTTATTATTTCAAATATAAACAACTCGCTTGTTCCGTTGTAGAGTAAAAACAATAAAGAAGAAGGAAATGAGATGAATTTTAATACAAAGAAATTAATTATGATGTTGATTGTGCTACACATGATGATTTTTGGTTCAAGATCTTATTCTGTTACAGTCGATCCTAATAGCCAGTTTAATACCTACTTTAATATGACTACTCAAGCTGGCTGTTCAACTCACAATTGTCCCACTGGAGCCTATATGGCGAGTGAAATGATGTCCCCTAATACCGCTGCTTATTATGGTGTTTACTTCTACTCACCTATGCCATGCAACAGGTGTTCTTTTTCTCCTGTTGGTACCGGTGGAAACTTGGTATGTCTATGTGCTTCTGGTTATGGATACGGTCAAGGATCAGAGATTCAGTCTACACTTTCAATTCTAGATTTGGCAAGCTGTAGCGATATTTCTTATAATCCTATAAATGACCCAGTCCTTCGCTGTGTTCCTGCTTGTTCAGCTGGCCAAGGCGGTAGCCCGTGTATGCCATGTAAACTTGGACTATATTCTCCAGATGGAAAAGGATGTCAACCTTGTCCCATGGGATATTCTTCTTTAGCAGTAGGTGCAACTTCCTGCACTGCTTGTCCAGCCGGTCAATATTCAATAGGAGATGGTACGGGCTGTCATTCTTGCCCAGCAGGCATGTCTTCTGCTTCAGGAGCCTCTTCGTGTAATTGCCCAGCAGGCCAATATTCAGTTGGACCAGCTTCATGCAAATTGTGTCCTGCTAATACTTATTCAACTTCAGGGGCATCATCCTGTACGCCATGTCCAGCGGGCACTGGATCTGTAACGGGTGCAACTTCCTGCACTGCTTGTCCAGCAGGCAAATATTCCACAGCTGGATCAGGATGCACAACTTGTCCAGCCAATACTTATTCAAGCTCCTCAGGCGCATCATCCTGTACGTTATGTTTAGCCGGACAAGGATCTGCTGCGGGTGCAACTTCCTGCACTGCATGCCTAGCAGGTCAATATTCAGCAACCGCTGGATCTGGATGCACAGCCTGTCCAGCTAATGCTTATTCAACTTCTTCAGGCGCATCATCCTGTACGTTATGTTTAGCCGGACAAGGATCTGCTGCGGGCGCAACTTCCTGCACTGCATGCCTAGCAGGTCAATATTCAACAGGAGATGGTACGGGCTGTCATTCTTGCCCAGCAGGTATGATTTCTGCTTCAGGGGCCTCTTTGTGTAATTGCCCAGCAGGCCAATACTTAGTTGATGCTGCTTCATGCCAATTGTGTCCGGTTAATACTTATTCAACTTCAGGAACAACTTCCTGCACCCCATGTCCAGCCGGACAAGGATCTTCAGTTGGATCAACTTTCTGCACCTCATGTCCAGCAGGCCAATATGCAGCAACAGCTGGATCTGGATGTAAAACATGCTTGCCCGGCGGAATTTCCACTGCAACAGGCGCAACATCCTGTACGCAATGTTTAGCAGGAACAGGGTCAAATGCAACTGCAACTAGTTGTATACCATGTACAGGAAGAGCAGGATCTGCCAAAGGAAGTGGATGTGTTAACGGTTGTAGCGGTGTCATGATAGCACCACCAGTAAGGGCAGGAAATCCAGTGCCAGTACAAACAGTGTTAGCAACATCAGCATCTGGCAATCAATGTGTTATTCCTCAAAATTAAATCAGATAAAAAGGTGCCAGGCATGGTAAGTTAAAAATCATGCTTGGCGTAAACTTTTAGTAACACCTTGAGCTCTTTCAACCAATTGATCTGCTACCATATATCGACTGCATCGTCGAAAGTTCCTTGCATGCGAAATTGGTAAAAACACCCTTTATGATTACATGTTGTGCCGGTGTGAAAACTATTGCTTGGCCTCATTAACTCACTGCCCCGCACAAGCTTTCCTTTACAGTTCGTGCTCTGGTTCCACAGGCAGCAGTCACTAAGTTCTTGCACGTAATTTTTTGTTTTAATCTGCTCTCACAGTTGATAATTCGAGTTCTTTACAACATTAATCAAGCACAGTGATTAAAACTGCGCTTGGTTTTTTCGCCACGTAGAATATCAAAAATTATATTTTCAAAACCTCTGGCTGCTTGAAGGCCAAATATAGTTGGCATTGGTCAACAAACTCCCCCCGCCCCGACTTGCTACAAATTCCAATCTGAATTAATTCACAAATTTCATCAAACCGTTGAATTTGTGTGCACACACCTGCCATACTCAAATTGAATATGTATTTTGTTGGGTAGCGGCATTTGAGTCGCTCCAAAGTGGACATTAATAGAAAAGTAAAAATAAGGAAGAAAGATCATGAATAAGAAAATAATAGTGATGGTTTTAGCAAGCTTAATAGCTTCAAATGTTTCTATTGATAGCAATTGCTCAACTATGAAAGATGTACCTTGCGTACCGACCTATGTTTTAGAGGCCACTCAATCAAGTGCAACTACTAATGTAGCTATTAGCACACCTGTTAGTACAACTAATTGCTTGTCAGGCTCGGGTTCGATATCTGATATAGTCGATCTTAATTGCGGCAGTCTTTACGAAGATCCGCAAGACCGTAATTTTTACTGCTTACCTTCATGTCCTCACGGTCAAGAGGGAGGAATGGGAAATGGTGGAATGTGTTATCCTTGTGACTATGTCAGTGGCTGGGATTACACCAACCCCTCAGGTGCCACATTGGATAAAAATCTCCTTTCGCCAACCGTTGGAACATGTATTAAAAGAACAAGGGGCGCGAGTTGTATGAATAATACTTGGTGCCAATCAAATGCGTGTTTACATAGCGTATGTATACCTCCAATAATTCCATACCCTGCTCCAAATGGTTCTCAATGTTTAGACAATACTACTTGCGCATTAGGTAGTGCATGCGTGAATAACGTCTGTACACCGTGCCCTACAGGAAAATATGCAACAATTGCCGGTCAGGGTTGCCCCAACAATTGTCTAGCTGGAACCGGAGCCAACAGTGGTGCAGCTTCACAAGCTACTTGTGGCAATTGTGCTGCTGGCGCTTTCTCAACAACAGGTTCTGGTTGTGAACTATGTAACGTGGGAACCTATTCCAGCACACCAGGCGCTTCATCATGCTCTACTTGTACTGCGGGAACCTATTCCAGCACACCAGGTGCAACATCATGCTCTTCATGCCCAGCTGGAACCGGTGCTAACAGCGGCGCAACTTCTCAACCAGCTTGTGGAATTTGTCCATCGGGCACTTACTCAACAGCAGGCTCCGGATGCAAAACATGTTCAGCGGGAACTTATTCTGCTGCGGGTGCAACATCATGTTCTACTTGTGCTGCGGGAACCTATTCCAGCACACCAGCAGCTTCATCATGCTCTACTTGTCCCATGGGAACTTATTCTGCTGCAGGTGCAACATCATGCTCTTTATGCCCAGCTGGAACTGGTGCTAACAGCGGCGCAACTTCTCAAACAGCTTGTGGAATTTGTCCATCGGGTACCTACTCAACAGTAGGCTCCGGATGCAAAGCATGTTCAGCGGGAACTTATTCTGCTGCGGGTGCAACATCATGCTCTACTTGTTTGGCAGGAACCTTTTCTGCTACGGGTGCATCGTCATGCTCTCCTTGTCTCCCAGGAACTTATTCCATCACAACAGGTGCATCATCATGTTATACATGTCCAGTCAATACATGCTCAAGTTCTTTAGCCCCTTCTTCAAGTACAAAAGCTTGCACAGCCTCTGATGGCACATCTTTTTATTGCCCAAACTCCCCATATAACGGAACTTGTTCTAACTCTACAGGATCAACCTCATGTATATTTTGCCCAACTGGTCAGAGTTCGTCAGCAGGAGCAGGATCATGCACTGCTTGCGCAGGTGGAGGACAAACGTCTGTTGACGGAAGCGGTTGTTGTAGTGGCAGTACCCCACAAGCGTCTGGCCCCACAAATCTACTTCAAGGTCTACCAGGAACATGCAATAAACAAGGAGCGGCCGTGGGCCAAACATGCAAAGTTAATAGTGATTGTGTAAGGGGCACTCTCTGCAGAAATGGTTTTTGTTCTTGAGACTGTCTTGTCATAAAGCTCTTGCCACATAATTTCTCGCGTTAATCTGATCTCGTGAGTTTTGTGCTGCAGATTTAAAGATTTTTTCACCACGTAGATTAAACACGTAGATTAAAGAGGTATTCTGGCAACAGTATAAGTACTTAATTTTACGCCAAGCATGACAATAAATCATGCTTGGCGTAACTTTTGGTAACACCTTGAACTTTTATCCGCTACCATATATCGACTGCATCGTCGAACGTCCCTAGGATGCGAAATTGTTCGAGGACACTGAACGGACGGAAAGAAGAAGCAATGGAAGTTTTTCAATGGACAGGATTTATGTGGTCCCTGCATGGAAATTATTCCCCCATAAGTAAATTATTTATATGATTAGTTTCGCCTAAAAATATGCTACTGATAGACACAAATTTCGGTCTGGCTTACTTTATAATGTTGGCGATCAATGTATTTTTTTTGTTCTCAATCATGATAATCGTGACTTGCCCAGCGGGGTTAATAGTTTTTTGTACATTACTTTTTTTAGAACCACTAGCACCAATTAATGCACTTTTAGAGCCAATCATCACACTCATACCAGCATTACAAGCTTGACTAGGTTGAAATATGCCACTGATGCTATTATTAGACAACGCAATGTTATTTTGTACTAATAGCACTGAACCACATTTTAGATTAAGCCCATTGATTGCACTTCCTGTATTATTGAAAAAAAGGATGTTTTGATTCTGGCGATTTAGACTTGTTTGAGGCAATGCTGCAATTTGTTTATTAAGATGCTTTTTTAATAACTTTAACTCTGTTTTAGTTTGTAATCCAGGTTTTATGGTAACCTTTTTTTGGGATTGCAACGCTTGTAAATGTGTCTGTATGTTTTGAAGAAGTTGGGTAGGAGATATTACTGTTGTTGTTTTTGCTGCTGTTTTCTTTGCAGATGTTGTTTGTGCAGAAACAGCTACACATTCAGACTGTATAACAAAGCCCAAAACAATTGCTAAAGTTCCTACTTTTAATATATTTTTCATCTTTTCTCCATTGGTAAGCCAATTTTATAAACAATACGACCCTTTTTCCATATTCAGCTAAACAACATTATTCAACTTAAGTTCATCCTAACACAAATCATTCCATAATTACAACTATTAAAAAATAACAAACAAGCTTCATACAGCAAAAAGACTTTTTTATAGCGCTTTTTGCTGCCTTAATACATAAAAAAAATTAAGACTTGCTTTGCTTTAATAAAAATTGATATAATTTCAATTAGAAAATATGGTTAATTGTTTGTTATATTAAAAATTAAGGAATTATCTTATGGTTAATAGAAAAATATTGTTGTGCGTATATCTATTTATAAGCATAGCAATGGGTAATTTTGTGCATGCAGACATTACTCTTAACTTTATTGATGGAACAAACACTTCGGGTTTAATGGTCGGGATAGCAGGTTCAAATGGCGCATCCGGGAGCGCAGGTTATTGTAGTGTTTCTGCCGACTCTGCCGATCATACGAGCGATTATACTGATCCCACTGTTCCAAAATTGACGGCTACCATCAAAATTCCATCATGTTTATTAACATATCAACCAGCTGGACAGGCTATTCATTTTTCGCTTCAAGCTGGAAGCTTACCTGCAACTCCTACTTTAACTATTCCAAATGCTATAACTATTACGAGCACGAGTATAACTGCTCAAATACCTGATGGAAGCACGTTATCAATAAAAGTTACATTAGATTCTAAAAATAACTACATTTTTACTTCTTCAACGCCTACTTCAGCGGCAACTACATCTTCAGCAAGTACTTCAGGCGCACCCGTACCATCAGGGCCTATGACAATTTATGTGCTAAATAATTCACAAACCAATTTAGTATTTTGGTATAATTGTACCAACCCTCCTGCTAGCTTTGGTGCTTTGAAAGACCCTACTAGCGGAAAATATAACGTATTAGCTCCCGGAGCAACACCTTCATTAACACCTATTCAAGTTAGTCCAACATGCTATCTTTCAAACATAACAAATCCCACTTTATCAATATGGCCACCAAATTTTACTTATAATCCAAGTAATCCTGTTTTTCAATACACGTCAGGGACCGCAGGGCAAGGGTCTATCGCACCATCAAACCCCCTTATTACTCCATGTGCAACAAACACCTATTCATCTACCGGTTATGGAACTTGTTTGCCATGTCCATCAGGATCTAGCTCAGGAGTTGGCGCAACAACATGTACCTGTGCTTCAGGTTATACGGCAACTGATAGTACAGGCAAGACTATAGCGCCTGGTACTACAGGAAGTACTGTAGCAGCATGTTGGTCAACCACAAAATGTACTGCAGGCACTTATTCCTCTACAGGCTATGTTCCTGCTCTTGCTACAAGTTGTCCAGCTTGTCCAGTAGGATCGAATTCAGCAGCAAACGGCGCAACAACATGCCCATGTTCTCCGGGATCTTCTTCCTCTACAGGAAATGGACCTTGTTTACAGTGTCCTGCGGGAATGACATCCGCAGGTGGTACAGCACCATGTAGTTGCTTACCAGGATATTCCTCTATCCCTAACGGTACAGGCTGTGCGCCATCAACAGGTCGTGTCATTAATAATACACAGCGTACAATTACTCTTTCTGTTGCCTGTGGTGGACAGTTAAACTCTTCAGCTTCTATTGCTGTTGCTCCAGGACAAACGAAAGCTCTCAACTGCAATACCAGCAATCTGCAAGATGTTAGTTTTGCAACAGTAACAAACGTTACAACGGCACCAAACATACCCACCGAGTCCGTGCCAATCCCATCAGCACAAGATATTATTCAATTTAATGCCGGCACACAAAATTTACAGTTCACAGAAGATTCAGGAACTTCAGGAACTTATCTCATGCCATCAGGAATCGGTGGATTAGGTCTGCACACTATCTCCGTCAATTATCTCCCGGTAGGTAGTCCTGCCAGTTGCATAACATTAACATCTGCATCAACAACGGCATCTTCACCAGCCACTGCAGCCGTACCAGCAGTATTTACGCCGAGTACATCGCCTACTTGTGGTAAAATCATTGCGTATCAAAATACACCATGTATTGCAAATGGATGTCCATGCAATGTTAATTTGGTTCCTAGCAAGTGTACCGGTGGATCCTGTCTTAATGGTGTATGCGATGATAGTTTTGCCTCTAATATGCCAAAAGCAGGCACATTGTATAATAAGACACCGTTTGCTTTAAACGTAGCCATATGTGGCCAGAATATACTAGTTCCTGCTCCAACGAGTCATCTAACTCCAGGAACTGCCACTTATACTTGCACTACGCAATTAACTTCCCAATTGTTTACACTAAGCTTAGATCCAAGTAAGTTTCCCAACAGCCCCTCAAATACTATTTACAATATAAATGTAAACCCTCAAGGTGCTGGTGCTTTTGATAACATAACATTCACAAACACAAGCATTAATATAGATGTTACTACTCCGTTAGGAACTTCAAATGCCTTAACGGTATGCCAGAATGGTGCCATTATAGGTAACAATACAACGCCATGCATCCCAATTGCATCATATGGATGGACTATAAGTTCTAGTGATTCATCTATTACTTGGGGACCACCATATGGATGGATTGATGTTACGGATGTTCTGCAACAATATGCAACAACGGGCGGAAAGATCTATGCAAATGATAGCGGATCTAGTAATGGAGTTCAGGCGGTAACTGTAATTTCCAAAAATTTACATCCTTCCCATACCACCACAGATCCTTTTCCTAAGAATAATAAAGCGCTTGTGGCTATGATAAATGGTTACCAAGTAACTGTTCAACAAAATGACACAAATCCTATTCTACAGATTCCTGCAGGTTCCACTATAAATTGGGCCTATTATGGAGCTGGATGCACAACTAGTAATGGCTACACTTGTTCTCAAAATTTTACTTGCAGTGACGTTCTGAAATCTGCTACACCATCTATTAATGCTATACCAGGATATGATATTAATGGAAATGCAATGTCAATGCTCAGCAGTTTTTGTGTACCATCGACATCTGCCCAAATAAAAGCGGCTCTTGCCAGCCAAAACGCAGCTAATGCTAATACTGCGGTTGCAAATAGAGGAAACGCAGTTGGTAGCAAAACAGGTGGTTCTTCTGTACAAACATTCTTTAATAATCCAACACAAGCTGTTGAAACTATAGCAGAAGTACTTGGATCAGTTCTCCTAGCGGCATTAACATTAGGGGCAAGTGAAGTATTGTTTGCGGTGATAGAAGAAGCAACAACTCTAGGAGGAGTAGCAACAGGATTAGGAGGAACAGGGTTCGGAGCAGCAGCTGCCCTAGAAGAAACCGCAGAAGAAATAGCACAAGTAGTAGAAGAAGTAGCACAAGAAGAAGGAACTGAGTTGTCCACAACATTAGAAGAGCCAATAACCACAGAAGAAACAACTGCTGGATCTCCGGCAAATGCGCCTTCTCAAGATGATCTAAACGCAGCACGGGATAGTGCTAAAGCTAAGGTTATACAAATATTTAAAACTGTTTATGGCAACTCAGACAGCATTCACCTAGGAACCGAAGCAGCAAAACAAGCCATGTTCACTTCACAAGAATATGTAGACTATGTCGCGGCTGCAGAGAATGCTGGAACTCCTGTGAAGGCTTCAATCATTGCTGAAGCAAATGCAGCTAGAGCAGCAGCAGGTATTCCCGCTATAGGTGCTACAAGTAGTACTACAAGTACAATTGTAGCAGGTGCAACTGGTGGTACCGCAGTTTTAGGTGGTGGAGGCATAGGTTTAGGTGTGGGTTTAAGTGGTAGTTCATCATCATCATCATCTTCTTCTTCTTCAGGAGCAACCGTGAACTCAGTAAAAGCCACATGTGCAGCAAACACTCAAGTTACTGGAACGGCACCAAATTATACTTGCACTCCTTGCCCAACAGGTTTAACTTCACAAGCGGGCGCAGGCTTTTGCGTATGCCCTGCAGGAAGTTTCGATACAACTAATATAGATACAACTACCTCAGGAGCTTTGCTAACAACTCTTAGTCCTAGTGCGTGCCAACCATGTCCGGCAAATGCGACATGTCCTGAAAGTTTATTTGGTCCAACGCCGACTTGTAATGCCAATTATTATGCAACAGCAACAGGCTGTAGCGCATGCCCGGCTAATACACAAACGGGTCCAACTGGTGCATTAATTGGGCAAGCTAGCGTTGCAAATTGTCAAGCATGTCCCGCAAACCAATCTTCAACAAGTGGCAATCCTTGTAGAGCTTGCCCATCCGGTTATACTTCAACAAGTGGCGGAGCATGTCAAATCTGCGCTGCAGGTTCTTCTACAAGTAGTGGATCATGTCAAAAATGCCCTATTAACACCTATTCTACTGCAGGTTCATCAACCTGTACTAATTGCACGGGCAGTGCAACTTCTCCTGCTGGTTCAACATCTTCAGCAGCTTGTGTATGTCCTGCAGGCTCTTCTACAAGTAGTGGATCATGTCAACAATGTCCTGTTAACACCTATTCTACTGCAACAAATTCATCAAGTTGTACTCCGTGCACAACAGGTAAAACTTCTCCTGCTGGTTCAACATCTTCAGCATCTTGTACTATATGCCCTGCAGGTTCTTCAACAAGTAGTGGATCATGTCAACAATGCACTGCTAACACCTATTCTACTTCAGCAAATTCATCAAGCTGTACTCCTTGCACAACAGGTAAAACTTCTCCTGCTGGTTCAACATCTTCAGCATCTTGTACTATCAGAGTGACTTCAACTGCCCCCAAGGCATAACGCACTGAACAGTATAAGTATTTAATTTTACGCCAAGCATGACAATAAAATCATGCTTGGCATAATTTTGGTAACACCCTAAGCTTTTCCAATTGATCTGCTACCATATATCGGCTGCATGGTCGAACGTCCCTAGGATGCGAAATTAGTAAAAGCACCTTTATGATTGTATGTTGTGCCGGCGTGGAGCAATATCTTGCACCAAAAACAAAGACTAAATAAAATGACTATTGATAGTTATCATATCCTTTGTGCTCAAGCTCATGAACTAACGTTGCATCACCTTGCGCAATAATATGCCCATCGCGCATGATATGCACAAAATCTGGTTGCACATGTTCCAGCATCCGCGGATTGTGCGTAATCATTACAATACTGCAGCTGGGATTTTGAGTTTTTAGATAATGCAAACCTGAGACCATAATTTTTAGCGCATCAATATCCAAACCAGAATCGATTTCATCTAAAATTACTAAAGTTGGTTTTAACATAAGAATCTGCAACATTTCAAGCCGTTTTTTTTCCCCACCAGAAAAACCTACATTTAATGCTCTATGAGCAAATGATGGATCTATGGAAAGTTGCTCCATGGCAACTTCTAGCAATATCTGGAACTCTTTTATGCCAAGGATAATGCCGGTAATAGCTTGATGTGCCTCTTTTAAAAAATTAAAAACGGTCACACCCGGAATTTCATACGGATGCTGAAAGGCTAAGAATATGCCCAATGCTGCTCGTTTATCAGGAGAAAGTTGTGTGATGTCGATATTGTTATAGGTTATTGAACCAGAGGTGATCTGATACTTGGGGTGACCCATCAAGGTATAAGCCAAGGTACTTTTACCTGAACCGTTTGGCCCCATGATGGCATGAAACGTGCCCGGAGCAATGCATAGGTTCAAATTTTTAATAATTTCTTGATCTGATTCAAGAGCAACAGAAAGATTTTTAATTGATAACATGATTCCTTAACCCCATAAGTAAATTATTTATATGATTAGTTTAGCATAAAAATATGCTATTGATAGGCATAAATCTCGACCTAGCTTACTTGGCGATCAATGTATTTTTTTGCTCTCAATCATGATAATCGTGACTTGCCCAGCGGGGTTAATAATGCACTTTTAGAGCCAATCAGCCATGATTTAACTTTTTTTAAATTTCGTGTCTTGACAAAGGGGTTCACTTTGGGCGTGGAACGATATCTTGCGCCAAGAACAAAGACTTGATATTCTGTACTTAAGAGAAGAACAAAAACTTATACTTTAAGTCTTTACCAAACATGGAGAAACTAATGAAAGAAATCTTTAAAGAGTTAATCATTGATGCACAAGCATCTGATCTTACAATGCCAAGTAAAAGAAATATTACCATACCAATTCTACCCGAAAATGTTCGCAAAGCCTTTGTTTTTATAGGCATGCGGCGCAGCGGAAAAACATGGACTCTGTACCACATTATGCAAGATTTGATAGCCCAGGGAATAGACCGCACAAAGATGCTCTATCTTAACTTTGAGGATGAACGCCTTTGCGACATGCAAAAGGAAAATTTCCAAGACATTATTAAAGCGTACTTTGAATTGTATCCAGCCTATTTGCACCGATCAGACATTCATTTTTTTTTCGATGAAATCCACGAAATCAATGGATGGGAAAAGTTCATTCGACGCATTTTAGACGCTGAAAAAATGAAAATCTATATAACAGGATCATCATGTAAAATGTTGAGTAAAGAAATTGCATCTTCACTTAGGGGCAGAACATTTGCGCAAGAAATATTTCCTTTTAATTTTCCCGAATATCTAGAAAAACTAAACATAGAAGTACCAAAAAAAGTTGGGACCAAAACAAAAATGGAAATCATGCATCATTTGGGAAATTTTTTACAATGGGGAGGATTTCCTGAAATAATAGGTGCCACGCCGGACATTCATCGTACGATTTTGCAGGAGTATCTTTCTTCCGTTATCTATCGGGATATTATTGAGCGCTACGGAATCAACAATACATATACGCTAAAACGTTTATTATCTCACTCATTACGTAACAGCGCGACCATTTTTAGTATAAGCAAAATGTATAACACACTAAAGTCTCTAGGATGCTCAGTTGGTAAAAGCACCCTTTATGATTATATGTTATATTTTGAAGATGCGTATTGCGTTTTCTCTTTAAATAAATTTGATCTATCGCAGAGAAAATCTGCAAATAGCATGAAAAAGATATTTGCAGTTGATCAAGGACTTATAACCTCTGTTACCATGTCCAGTCATTTTGATTTAGCAGCTCAATTAGAAACTGCCGTATTTGCTCATTTGCGACGGCTAAGCCCAGAAATTTTTTATTATCGCACCAAAGAGGAAACTGAAGTCGATTTTCTTCATCTTTTATCCGATCAAACTATTGCTCTTTTTCAAGTATGCTTAACATTAAAAGAACCGGCAACTCGACGACGGGAAATTGATGCTTTAGTGACTGCAATGAAAGAACTCACATTAGAATATAGTACGATTGTAACAATCGAAGAAGAAGAAGAAATTGAAGTTTCAATGGGCAAGATTTATGTGGTCCCTGCATGGAAATTATTACTTGGAATCGAGCCCATCATAATAAAATCACGATAGTTACTAAACCTTTTTGCAGACTTTAAGGAACAGTTACTTTCACTATTACTATTGATAGCCATCATATCCCTTAAGTTCCAGTGCATTAACTAATAATGATTGTTCTGTTTATCGCAAGCAAGCCCAGATTAAACCTCCGCCAACTAATACCCCGCCTAAAACTAACTTGAGCCGATTAGATGATCGTTTTTCTGCTGCTACTTCACGCAAACTTTGAGCAACGTCCAATTTATTTTGTTCATCGGCTAACCTCGCAGCATGTTCATACATACTTAATTCACCTTTCAGCCAAGGTAAATCAGATCCTTTTTGCCAAACATAATATTGCCCGCAATTATTTACCACTTGATCTGGGCTTAATTTTTTTGCATCACTTTCTGACTCCTGCATGGCACGCTCTTGAGCCCGAATTAATTTCTGACTACTGTGACGCCGCATTGCCTCAATTACTTGACTATCTTTAGGATATTTTAATGCTAACGCAACCAATGCGCGGCCTTGATCTACTGCAACTCCTTGTGCCTTGTCAATCAATTGGTGTGCTGGAATATATTTTTCACATCGCCTAAAAATCTGTTCTTCGATTACTTGAGGTTTTTCGTCTACTAATCCTAATTTATAGGAGGTTGCATGTAAAAGAGCATTAACGCACCGATTTTGCATGTCAGTTTTATCTATTTTTTCTTCTGCTTTTTTTGGTTCATTGGTAGCAGGCTTAGTGCTTGAAAGTCCAAAAGAGAATGGAACAACAAACATTGTTACAAAAATATATTTTTTCGATAAGAAGAACATGAGCACCTCTTGAACATTAAGGTATGTATAGATATTAAATGTGGATAGCTTAGCAGAAAATTAGAAACATTCACCATTGACGTATTTCTATATAATTTTGTACCTTAATGATACACATAAACATTAACATTTTAACAACGTAGAGCTTTACTATGAAAAAAAATATTCTTTTTAATCTCTTTTTATTGTTTGTTTATGGAGCGGCACACAGTTCAGCTTACTTGAGCATTCCCATACCCAAAGAGTCAAAAGGGCAAAATGTTTCACACCTTATTTCTGATCATGAACAAAGACTTGAAGAAATAGCCATAGAAAAAGCACAAATTACAGAGCAATTAGACAAAATGCGCGAAGAAAATCCCCTTCGATATTTGTTTAATCCAAAATATCGAGAGTTGGTTGGCTTAAGTAATGGATTATGTGACCAATTGTATGAACTGCAAAAAACTCAAAGTATACTTAAACGCGCCTCTCATAAAACATATGAGAAAATTTATGCTGCATTGGAACAAGAGGTAGAAGAACAACAAAGATCTGAGCAAATGATGAGGCAACTAACCTTAGAGAAAACACAGATCGGAAAGATTTTAATGGGCGAGTAACTGTTCGCAGTATTGTGATAAGGAAATGAATGCAATCTAGAACAATGAGATTTTTCACCAAAATGACATTAGTATTGACCGTGAGTTTGTTTGGTTTTTTATATATAAAACAAAACAGACACAATATACATGATATCAATTGCACTATTGATACAATCACAACAGCAGTAGAACTCAAAAATCATGCAACTGGAGATATTATAACATCACACAAATATGTTATTGGACCATTTTCTCCTTCTGAAGGTTTTTTTACTTCTTTTAATACGGTGCTTGATCATCTAAAATGGTGCGAAGAACATGGTAAAACACCGGTTATTTTTTGGGACAAAAACTCCTTGTACTATGTAGATGAAGGATTTAATGGTAGTCATAATGCATGGGAATATTATTTTGAACCGGTCTCGCGTGAAAAATATACCCCCGGAGATGTTGTATATGGTGGACTTGATGAAAGGCCGATATTATGCACCGGACTTGGTACGCGTGATAAGGTTCGAAATTTGATTTCCCGTTACATAAAAATTAATGCAATTGTTTGTAAAAAAATAGATGATTTTTATAACAAACATATGCTAGGTAAAAAAACAATAGGGATTCATTTACGTGGCACTGATAAATATAGAGAAGCCGGCTCGCCACCTTCCCCTGAAAAAATCGCACAAGTTGCATTGCAACATGCAGATTACGATACTCAATTTTTAATTGCCGGCGATGAAAAAGCTCTCTTTGATGCTCTGCGAAATGCACTACAAGGAAGAAAGGTTATTTTCTATGATTGTTATCGATCGCCTGATAAAAAATCTTTGCATCTTGATGCATCGTCAGACCCTGATAAACCCTCAAAAGCACAACTTGGAGAAGATGTTTTAATTGAAGCATCCTTGTTAGCAAAATGTGACTTTTTGGTACATAACATGTCTACTGTTGCCGTAACTGTTCTTTATTTTAATCCTGAGCTGCAACACAGTTACGTACATTGACACTCACCGGCTTAATAGCCGACATGTACGGATTTTTATTGCAGCATAATAATGCCATCTTTTACTTTTTGTATCACATTTATGATTACTTCAACACAAAAATCTAATTGCAGCTATTTGAAAGCATAAATTATAATTATTTTCAATTAGTATTGATTTTTCATGTTCAGATATATTAAAGTCTAATTAATACCATCACAAGGATACTTGTTCATGGTTAGCAGAAAAATATGTTTATACGTTTTTGTACTTATAAAAAGGAAAGAAATGAAGAATCTAAGCATTATCTTAATAATGGGCATTGCCCTTTTAACGGCAAGATGTGAGGCAATTTCAGGAGCAACTTTTGGACAAAACGATCCCGCATTCGCCACATGCGCTAATTCAGGAGGCGGAGCTGCATTTACCGATAATTCTGAGACACAGATGTGGTGCTCCTGTATGAGCGGTGCAGTATTTAATGGCTCAACATGTTGTCCTGGTGGTGGCACTTGGAAAGCAGTTCCATATGGTGGATCGTGCATTTGTCCTACTAATCAAATATGGAGCTCAACTGCCCTTTCATGTGTTACTGGCAGCACTGGCACAGTTAAAATCCTTAATCCTAGCTCAAATCAGAATCAAGGCGTTACTCTTTCCATAGTGGAACCGGTGAGCAAAACGATTTGTCTTTCTCCTACATATGTAAATACTAATACCTCCTCTATCAGTTATTCCTGTCCATCGGTAGCAAAGGGTACTACGCTCTATGGGACGATTGCTGGAACTACACCAACTACACAATTTGCTTTTCAAGCAGGGACTGAGAATGTAAATATAGCTCCTGTGAGCGCGCAAACTTTTAATGTTCAGAGTGATGGAGCTGCGAAATTTGCTTGCGCTACAAGCGGGGGTGGCTATACTCAAAGTACTTGTGGTCCATACTCCTATACAGCATGGGGATTTATAAACAATAACTCAACTCAATCCATCACGCTTTCAATAGCTGAAAAAGCAAATCCAGGCAATATCTGTTTCAATGGAACCATACTACCCAACGGTGGTTCTTTATCTTATTCCTGTCCATCTGGGGCAGGCACTATAGCTCAGGCAACAATCACCGATTCTAACGCTACTGTAGGTACACCTTTTACCTTTACCGCAGCATCAAGCTATTCTATATTTTTAGTTCAAGATGCCGCAGGCAACATTACCGCTGGAGATGCAACTGGAAACGTATTAGGTGGTCCCTATACACTATCTACATCTGCAGTTGCTGCAACAACGCCAGTAACTTCAGTTGTGTTTATAAATAATACGCCTGACACACTCTCTCAGATTTCTGTAGGAGGAGGATGTACTGCTCTAAACCCACCTGGCCCGCTTTTATCTCAATTAACATTAGCTCCTGGGGCAAATACCTTAGTGAAATTAGCTTGTAATTCTCCATTCAGTTTTAGTTATGCTTCAAGTGGCTACACTCCTACCACGGGTAATACATCGCTTAATTTTACCAGCACTTACACTCCCGTTCCCTCTGATATACTGACAGTTCAATTCAATCAAGGAGCAGTTAATCTTTTCGATAAAAATTGGAATTTACAAACATGTAATGCTTATTTGCCTGCCCCTTCTGCAAATCTTTGTACTACTCTATCAGCAGCTCAAGCAGCATTAGCACTAGCACAAAACAAAGTAAATGCTGATCAAACAGCTGGAGTAGCACAATCAACATTAAAAAATGATCAATTAGCACTCGCAACCGCACAGACGGCAGTCGCGAACCTACAAAAAAGGCCTGGCCAATCATGTAATTCAAGCAATAAAGGAAGCGATTGTGTCAGTAATCTGTGTGTACAGGCGGGCCCTAATTCCAGTTGGGTATGTGGCTGCTCTTCCCCCGAGGATCCTCTTTATAAGGCATCAAACCCGCTTTCTCCATGTCCTCCTGGGTATGCTTGTAGCTCGTATGCTTGTTTCAATCCTAAAACAGTAGCAAACGCAGGCACAAATAAAGCAGTTGGTGATCCTTGCTATGAAAATACGCAATGTTCTAGTAACTTTTGTTCAAATGCAGGCAAATCCATTAATTCTTGCATTGATTGTACTCCCGGCAACATGACAACGGATTGTGCTTGTTCACATAATACAGATTGTGCATTTCAAAACTGCAACTCTGGCAGGTGTGGAACTGCGCAGCCCGGAACTTTAAATAACTATACACCATTTGCTTTACAAGTAAGCATATGTGGACAAACAATACAAGTTCCAACGCCAACCAGTATGAATGCTCCGGGAACGGCCACGTATGTTTGTCCTACGATATTGAGTTCCCAGTCTTTTCAATTGAGCCTAGCTTCTTCTCCAAGCAACTCAGTAATTAATTCAGGCATAAATGCATATATTCAAGGCACTGGTACTTTTGATACTCTAAATTTCGTCTCTTCAGGCGGTATTATTAATGCCAAAAGGGTCACTGGAAATCCGCCAAGCTCGCAACTTTTAAGCAACCCTCTGACAGTCTGCCCAACTGGCTATTTTATAGGTAATAGTTCAACAGGATGTTTTCAAAACCCACCATATCCATTCAATACATATAGTTATGGTCAACCTTACGGATGGGCTGATGTTACCAGCGTTGTACAAAGTCATGCAGGTCAGACACTCAATATAAATCCAAATGATTTAGGTTTACAAGGGAAGGATCCTTTTCCTGGTAGTACTAATACACTTGTAGCCATGATAAACGGGTTTACAATACCTCAAATTGCTCGTGGTGGTTCTTTACAGGTTCCTGCAAATGCAAATGTAGCGTGGGCTTATTATGGTGCAGGATGCACAAGTAACAATAATGGTTATAACTGTCCTACAGGTTTTGCTTGTACTGATAGCCTACCGTTTTCTACGCCAGGATATACGGTGAATGGCAAGCCAATGTTAATGCTAAACAATTTTTGTGTGGCAATCAACCCTACTGTATTAGCACAGAGTACCGCAATCTCTGACCGAAACTATGCACTCGCGCACAGAGGACAGTATAGAAGCAGAGGGGGCATGACAGCAAGTCAATTGTCAGCATGCTTCAATGATCCAACATGTGGCTTGATGACAGTTCTTTCGGCAGAATCAATCTTTATACCACCGCTTGCTCCGCTTGTAGCAGTAGCACAAGCATCAATATTAGCTGCTAAAGTAGCAGAAGAAGGAGGAAAAGATGCACTAACAGATGCTCTATTAGGAATAAGTGCTATTCCTGTACCAGGGGCATTGGGAGAAATAGGAGGAGCAGTAGCAGGATTCATAGCAGATGCAGCACAAGCAGCAGAAGATGCAGCAGCAACGGCAGATGCGGCAGCAAATGCGGCAAATGCAGAGAATGAAGCAAATGCAAAATGGGCTCCACCCGCATACACAATGACAGATAAGCTACAACAAGCTGCCGAGCTAGCTAAGGATGCTGTGGGCAATGTATTCTTTAGGGCTTTAGGTATACCTGAATCGGCAGGTGCTACTACATTGACAGCGTTTATGGATGCAGCAAGTGAATCGGATATCGCTGCTGCTAAAAATACCATGTATAGATCACCGTTAATGGACACATACATTGCCGCTAAAATAGCAGCTAACGATCCAGTAGACCCTGAAATAATTGCTAAAGTCATGCAAGCAAGAGGTCTTCCCGCTCTGATTTCAGCGTCAACTCTTTCCGCTCTTTCCGCGGTTTCAAGTGCTCTGCTAACTTGGGGTTCCGTTGTTGGATCATTGTCACCATCATTATCATCCTCATTACAAACACCACCATCAGCACCTAGTCCGCAACTTCAAGCTCAACTTAATAATATTAATCCAGTGCTTGCTACATGCACAGCAGGTCAAAAGATAGTAGCTGCAAGTTCTACAGGTGGATTGGCTTGCACTGCTTGCCCAGCTGGTTTAACTTCCCAAGCTGGTAGAGGATTTTGCACATGCCCTGCAGGAACCATAGACACAACTCCTATAGACAATGTCTTAGCACCTCTTGATCCTAGTGTATGTCAACCTTGCCCATCAAATGCTACATGCCCTATGGGCCCACTCGGACCAGTAGCAATTTGTAATGCTAATTATTATTCAAACGGAACAAGTTGTGTTATATGCCCAGGAGGTGGAATTTCCCCTGCTGGTTCAACATCTTCATCGGCATGTACGTGCCCTGCAGGTTATTCAACAAGTAGTGGTAGTGGGTCTTGCCAACAATGCCCTATTAACACCTATTCTACTGCAGCAAATTCATCTAGCTGTACTAAGTGTGCTACAGGTGCAACGTCTCCTGCTGGCTCACCATCAGCAGCGGCTTGTGTATGCCCTGCAAATTCTTCTATACAAGGCGGAGCATGTCAATGCAAGGCTAACACCTATGCTACTACTACTGCAGGTATATTAACCTGTACTAATTGTCCTACAGGTGCAACTTCTCCTGCTGGTTCAACTTCTTGCGCATGTCCGATTAACACCTATGCTACTACTACTGCAGGTATATTAACCTGTAATAATTGTCCTACAGGTACAACTTCTCCTGCTGGCTCACCATCAGCCGCAGCTTGTGTATGCCCTGCAGGTTTTTCCAAGATGAGTAATGGATCATGTCAACAATGCGCTATTAACACCTATGCTCCTGCAGGTTCATCGACCTGTACGCCATGTTCAGCTGGACAATTTTCTGCAGCAGGCGCAACTGCCTGCACTGCATGCCCAGCAGGCCAATATTCAGCAACAGCTGGATCTGGATGTAAAACGTGCTTGCCTGGCGGGGTTTCCAGTGCAGCAGGCGCAACATCCTGTACGCAATGTTTAGCAGGAACAGGGCCAAATTCAACTACAACTAGTTGTATACCATGTACAGGAAACACAGGATCTGCCAATGGGAGTGGATGTGTTGCGAATTGTAGCGGTGTCACGATAATGCCAGGGGGAAGAAATCCAGTACCAGAACAAACAGTATTGGTAAAATATGCATCTGGTAATCAATGCGTTTTTGGCAACTAAATCAGGTTAAAGATGTGCCAGGCATGATAAGTTAAAAATCATGCCTGGCGTAATTTTTGGTAACAACCAATGCGACCATATCCTTATTTTAACAAAATACAAAAATATTATTTTTATTTTTATTGCAATATGAAATAAAAATAAGTTAATATAATGTTAGATAGGATACAAGGTTTAGATACGGAAAAAAAGCCATAACTTCCGTATTTATATTTCATAAATTGGCTTTAAAAAAAGGAATTTTACCATGTTAAATAAAAAAATGCTTGTAGCTGTAACCGTAATAATGATGAATATAAATCAATTAAAAGCAGTTACACCTACCACAACCCCAAAAACCGTTTCCCACGCACCACAACAAAATACAGTTATGTCTCCGGCAGAACAGGCACAAATAAAGGCAGCCCAAGCTGTGCAATCTTTATTTAGCCATATATTTAATACGGTTTTTTATTTATCAACAAGGTCAAAAGTATCGCTACAGTCGCCACAACTATTGCAATCAACAGAAAAACGCTTAATACCAGCAATAAATAAAGTATTATCTGCTGATCAACAAAATATACTTAAGAGCTATCAAGGAGCTATAGCAAGCGCAATTAGCAATGCAGTTATAGCATCTGCCAAAGCAATAAATATCCAAGTTGATGAAAAAGGTGTTCTAAATCTAACAACAAATCTTGTTTCTGCGATCTATGGAAACACAAAATGAAAGAAGTTTTTAAAGAGTTAATCATTGATGCACACAGCTTCACTCAGCTTTGAGAAAAATATTTTTCCCATGAAAGGCTACACCCAATAATTGTATTTTTTTAATACCACGATCATAGAGTTCTTGCACATAGTTTTTTGATTTAATCTGGTCTAGGGCATTTTGCGCAGCAGATTTAAGGGTTTCCTTATCATCCTTTGATACAGTCTTAAACTCAATAATTATCCCGAGCTTGCGAGAATCACGCGGAATGATCATAATATCATATCTACCGTTGCCGCTTTCACGATTTGATTTTATTTCATGAGTTTCACTTAAAGCAACAAGTAATCCTAACACAAAAAGATGATAACTTTTGTCCGGTTCATTTTTTGAAAAATCAAATGCACTCATACTATTTGCTATAAATTCTTGTAGTACTGATCCAAATGTTTTGACATCACCTTCAGTGAGTGATTTTAAAAGTGTGGTGATTTTTGTTCCTGATAAAGAAGTGTGCATGATATCTTGAATTAAGTTGGTATATAAAAGCTTAATTTCCTCATTGGGGATAACCAGATCACACATTGTTTTACCGCCTACAAGTTCCTGATGCTCATACGTTACATAGCCGGTAAAAACTAACAAATTCCAAATGGCTTTATAGTTGTGCTCAATATCAGGGAGTATAACAGCTTCATCAATTTCTTTGGTAATTGGCTTACCATCTAACAATAACTCAAGATCACTTTTAACTGCATCATCAGCCAGAGCAATAAGTTTTTTAACTAAATAATTGTCGCTAGTGTTAAGCCAATATGGTTTAAGTTGCCCTTTTTGACTCACACATTGTAAAATTGACCATGGATTATAAATAGTTGTAGCTCCAAAAAGATAACCATTATACCATCGCTGGATAGCATCTGCTTTATCGGACAAGCCTTGATGAGCAAGCAATAATTTGATTTCGCTTTCCGTAAATCCGAACTTATCTTGAAATTCTGTATTTAATAATGTGCATACGGCAAGATTATTTAAACCCGTAAACACTCCCTCTTTTGCTATACGCAAAATTCCGGTAATAACTCCTCGTGCAAGAAATTTATTATCCTTAAAAGCACCTTCTAACAATGAACGCATGAATGATATCATTTTTTTATAGTAACGTTCACTGTAAGAGGCAAGAATAGGCACATCATATTCATCAAGCAAAATAAGCACATTTTTATGGTGAAATTTATACAACATTTCACTTAAAAACGAAAGCGAACCTTCTATGATTGCTTGGCTTGCTTTTCCTTCTAAGATTTTTTGATACTTTGCCTTTGATTGGGCCGACATGTTCCCTTGCAAAAGATATTGATGCCGATCAAATTCTGAGACAATAATATCTACAAATTTTTGATAAGCGGATTTCCATGATAATTCTTTAATGCCCTTGAATGTCAAAAAAATTACCGGATAAGTGCCTTGCTGAGCGCGATATTTTTTCTCTTGCCAAATTTTGGTATGCACAAAAAGCGAACTATGATCTTGATCTGTACGCTCAAAAAAATACTGTAACATCGATAAATTAAGCGTTTTGCCAAATCTGCGTGGTCGGGGGACAAGAATTATTTTTCCATCGACATTGATGAATTCTTTAATGAGTAAAGTTTTATCGACATAATAATAACCACCCTCAATAAGTTCTTTATAATCACTAACACCGATCGGCATTTTTTTCATTGCAAGCCTATTTATATAAAACATTATTCAACCATGTTATTACCATCTAGTTTATCAGAGATATCATTAAAATTCATCGCCTGATAAAACTTTCATTGACCTTTATGCGGACTGATGCTTCAAGTACGCGGCATAGGCCGCTTCCCTCAGCACGAACGGGAAAAAATATCTTTTTTGACAAAGCTACCTGTAGTTATTGAGTGGTACCGCACTAACTCTTGCAGAGTAATAATGCCATCTTTTACTTTTTGAGCACCGTCGCCCATCATCGTATGCATGCCAGAGGAGAGTTATTTAATTTTTATAGAAAAAGTTTTACCTATTAACTAACCGCACGCACTAACTCTTGCAGCGTAATAATGCCATCTTTAACTTTTTGCGCACCATCACCCATCATTGTATGCATGCCATCAGCAATTGCTTGGGAATAAATGTTATCAAAATGAGGCCTATGAACAATTAAAGCGCGAAGAGCGCTTGTCATAGTCAACAGTTCAAAAATACCGGTTCTGCCTTTATACCCCATATTAAAACAAGCGCTGCATCCTTGTCCTTTATATATGTGATCAGTTTCTAAACCAATGCGTTTTAAAATTTTATATTCACTCGCATCAGGAGCAACTTGCACGCGACACGTATCACAAATTTTACGTGCCAAACGTTGAGCCATCACGCCGCTTACTGATGCGTTAATTAAAAATGGTTCAACTCCCATATCCATGAGTCGCATGATCACGCTTGGCGCATCATTAGTGTGCAATGTGCTGAGCACCATGTGACCGGTTAGAGAAGCTTCAATAGCAATACTTGCAGTTTCTTTATCCCGAATTTCACCGATCATTAAAATATCTGGATCTTGACGCAAAATGGAACGAATTCCTTTTGCAAAAGTAAAACCGGCTTCAGGATTAATTTGCCCTTGCGTAATACCGGTCAAACTATATTCAACCGGATCTTCTAAAGTTATAACATTTTTTTCTGTTGAGTTCATAGTACTCAAAGCAGCATACAATGTGGTAGTTTTACCCGAACCGGTAGGCCCCGTGACCAAGAAAAAACCATTTGATCGAGTAAGCAGATCTTTAAAAGTGGTAAGCATGGTATCATACATGCCGAGCGTATCTAACATAATCTTATTTTGCGTTCGATCCAAAATACGCACCACCATTTTTTCCCCATAAATGGAGGGGAATGTGGACACGCGTAAATCAATTTGTTGAGCACCAACCATAGTATGAAATTTGCCATCTTGCGGCACTCGTCTTTCAGCAATATTAATATTTGCCATCACCTTAAGCCGAGAAATTATATGTGCCATTAATGATTGATCTATTAAATCTTGATCGTACAAAATACCATCAATGCGAAAACGAACACGCAATCCTTTATCAGTTGACTCGAGATGGATATCAGACGCCTTGTGAGTAATTGCCCTACTTACCATGCTATCGACTAAACGAATGACAGGCGCATCAGTTTGTATAAGTTGAATAATAGTTTTTTGCATTTTATTCACTTTTTAGTTAATAAAAAAAATCATCGTCATAGTGATCCGTTCGACACGCCTTCGGCTGCTCAGGATGTAGATCCTTCGGATAGCCTGTCCTGAGTATGCTGTAAGCATGTAACGAAGGATGCCCTTTAGGGTCTGTCGAACTACTCCTCTTCACTCTCTTCATCATCACGATAAATAATATCTGAGTAACCCAGCTTATCTAAATCCTCTTCTTCACTCATCATCTCTTTTTCTTTGCGCTTTTCTTCATCTCTATCCATATCAAGACCTTCGGCATCCATCGTAACCGCTTTATCATAAAATTCTTCGATAGCATCACGAATATCGCCAGCAAGCCCCACCATAAATTCAATATCATAACTCACAAAATCGCGCATAGCACTTTCAAGTCCGCCCTCTTCCGGTCTGCTCGCTACCACAAACAACATGTTTTCTTCTACTTCATAAGGAATCACCGTATTGCGGAGCAAAAATTCTTTGGGAAATTTGGTAACTAAAAAATGTTCAAATAAAAAGCCTTTGACATCAACTGCAGGAACTTTGTAATAAAGACTTAAAGCTCTTAAAACATCTTCAGGCTCCATTAAGCCTTCATCGATTAAAAACTCATCAAAGTTTTCCTGATCAGATGCTTTAAATGTTTTTTTTAAAGCATCTGCCTCTTTTTCTTGTACAATCTTATTTTTAATTAAAATATCACAAAACTCAGTTACAAATGTTTTTGCCCCATCATTTGATGGGGACCCTGTTTTTACCCCATTTTGCGATGGGGACCCCTTTTCTTTTACCATTTATGTACCTTTCATTAAGCAATTCGCAATCCCACAAGAAAACCTATAGAAAAGCTCAATACAATCATTACATTTATCTTAACCCAGTCCCAATAAACGGCCAACAGAGTGCTTCCCTGAGGTATTTGCGTATGTTGCATGCCAAAAAAATCTTGTATGGAAGCCCAATTAACCCCAATATTCACCACATTAATTTGTTGCAAGAGAATTAAGCAAGCTATGAAAACAAGAAGCACAACAACATATTGCCCATATTTTTTTAACATATAACCGACCAGCATGCCGACGCAAAAAAATAAGGATATATCTATGATGGTGCCTTTTGATTCTTTAATTTTTTCCCAAAGCACCGTGGGATTCAGATACTGTTTTATCTTCTCAAAAAAACTTAACTGTGCGCTTGTTCCTTGATTCATTTTCTCTCCTTGATTAACATTTATTTTTCAATCTTATTGCCAGTATAGTGAGCGGTACTATTAATTGGCAACAGATGCGATATTTTTCTTGAATCAAGACTTTTGATCTGAAGATTAATAAACAAATTATTTTTTGTGTGCGATACCAAAAGTTTTACAGGTCTTACAATGTGGTGTGCTTTGCAAATGCTCTTTTAAGCTGTTTGTCTCACGATTAAACTCATGCTGAGCATATATTTTTTTTACTTCTTGCAAAGATGTTCGACCTTCATTTTTAAACATCTTCAGAATTTGATCTTCATTTTCATTAAAACCTGCTAGATCGAGTCCTTGTATAACTCGTGATACTTTTTGAGTATACATTGGCCGATGCAACATCATGATATGAGTTGGATCATCTTTAATTAGTTGCTGCACATAATCATCTCTTTTTTTAATTTTTGCTTGATGACGTGATTCTTGATTTTGTTGCGCTTGCATATGCCATGCATGAAATGCTCGAGCTTGTTGCGATTCTTGTAAAACAGATTTTACTTCTTTGACGCGAATATTTTGTGTTATTTCTTGCGCATTGGCTTGCCATCTATACATGGTGCCTTGCATTATTTTTTGGATCATAATTTGAACTGACGCATCCATTTTTTTTGTAGCAATTACCCGATTTTTTTTATTTTGTTGAACGTTGTCATGCCAATGTTTCAAAAAATACCGCAATGTTGTATGGTTTTTTGCTTCATCAAATTTTTCATTGTTTCGTTTAATTTGTTCATCTTGCTTTTTTCTATTTCCCTCTTTAGCCTTGGCATCTTTCTCTTTTTTGATTATTTCTTGCTCTGTAATAGCCAGGCGTCCAACATACTGAATAAACGGAATCTTTTTTCCTTTTCTTGCTGCATGACACGCTTGAAGCGCAAAAACAAAATTTTTAGCTTTTTCATCATCAACTTTTTGATTTTTTTCCATTTTGTCGGCGATGCCTTGCACAAACTTTGTAAGTCCATCTACCGTCTGCCCTTTTTGTAAATACTCTCTTAAGGCTTCTCGTGAGCCTCGCTGAAATGTTTCATATACAACAGGCAAGTCTCTAACACCTTTAAATGGGTCATCTTTTATTGGTTGAGCTGAAGCACTAGTACCTTGACTATCTATTTGCATCGGATTTGCCGGAGTTGCGCTTGATGCTACTGCTTGTGCTTTAACCTGAGCAGCATTGCTTGATGGTGTTTGATAAGCTTTATCATAAATTTCTAATGCAAAATCTTCAAAAGACATCTTTTTATTTTGACGAGATGCAAATAGCAACTCTAATTCACCTATCAATGGAATGTATTTTTCTTCATCATTTTCTCCTACTTGTAGCTGTTGTTTTGTTTGAATTAACTTTTTTATATAGTTCAAGTATTCAGTCTTAGGCAAAGCGAATCTATGAATGTAACCATATAAGGATTGTATTATACTCACTTCCATCTTATGTATCGCCTCTTTCAAATCTCGCTGCGCAGAATCAATTACATCATCATCTACGTTTGAAGGTGAATCTTGTCCTTCTTGTTGTGCCGCAGATGATGCAGCCTGACTCCCATGACCTTGATTAACGCTTGCATGTGTCTTTTGAACAATGGCAGGACCTTCATTCAACTTCGCATGAGCTTGTTTATAAAAAGATGTAATCATTGCTTCATAAGGTACATGCACAAAAACTGATTGCGAAAAAAAATCAAAGAAATCCATGGGACTTTCTACTTTATGTGCGACAGCAACAACTTTCCCTTTTGGCTCTTTTAAAATTTGTGTAACATGTGCTCTTTGAGCTTCATTTTTATGACTTAAACTAAAAAACTGTTCTATTTCAAGACCGCCTTGAATATTAGCTTGAATAAATTCGACTGCACAAGCTTGAATTTGTCGTTGCAAATACTTTTTTTGTTCAACTGTTGGATTTGATAACTTTTGCCATTGCGTAGCAAGTTGACCCGCTTGTATTAAAAACTTTTCTTTTGCTTGTAATAAATGTGATTGCAGTGAAGCGGGCTGACTACCATAGCATGGAATAATGAACACACAACCAATTAACCATGCAGTAACATTAATTTTGAGAGATTGCAGCATAATAAACTCATGCAAAACGTTTTTTAGAATTATCTACAAGATTCTATTTTAGAACGTTCTTGAACAAAGCACAAAAAAAAGGGAGCATCTTTAATTGATGCTCCCTTTTTAATGGCTCACGCCATAATTTTTTATACTATGTTATTTAACCATAGTTTTCAATGCTTTACCTGGTTTGAACTTAGGAACCTTCTTAGCAGGTATTTGCATTTTTTTGCCAGTAGCTGGATTGATACCAACTCTGCTTTTTCTCTTCATCACGGTAAATGTACCAAAACCGGTCAATACAACTGTTTTACCAGTTTTTAGCGCTGAACCAACGGAAGAGATAAACGCTTCCAAGCATTCTTTGCAGGTTGACTTAGGCAGTTTGGTTATTTTTGCCATGCTTTCAACTAATTTTGCTTTGTTCATATAAAATCCTTTTATTGTTTTGCTCGTAAGCAAACAAATCCTAGTACTTAGATGTACATTATCTGTCTGATAGCTTTTGTCAAGTTTCTTTTTGATCTTGATGAAGATGCGAAGGTTGGTGCCGAGGACCGGACTCGAACCGGTACAGGATTACTCCCGAAGGATTTTAAGTCCTTTGCGTCTACCAATTTCGCCACCCCGGCACACAAATTTTATTTCAAGATTAGAACAATTAAGCGAAAACTGTTAATTCATATTAAACGTTTTTTCAAAAACTCTTTACCTGAACCACTTTTCAAATAAATCTCAAAATTAACAGCTCGCATTTTTTCTTTAAATGCAAAAAAAGAAACAATTTCCCAAGGCTTATATTTTGAAGTATGAGGTACCTGAGAGCTATTATGATACACTAATCGCTTTTGTAAATCTAGTGTATATCCAATATATATTTGATCCGGAAAAGCCAAAGAACGAAGCACATAAACATAGAACATAATATTAACTTTAAATAGCAATTCGAAAACTATTTTTTGTCTGATGCTTTCTAATAAGCCCACCTACGCTTAAAAGCTCCGGTGCGCAACCTTCGCCTTTTAAGAGTAAATCAATAGTGCTAATAATCCTTTTAGTACCGGCCTCCAGCCTTCGTCTATCCATGTCTTCCGACTTGGCAGACTTCGGCGGACGCAGGCGCCAGAGGCTTGTCCACCGTAGCCTTGGTGTAGGTGGAAGCTACGTAAGAAGCGAAGGTTGGTACAGGATTACTCCCGAAGGATTTTAAGTCCTTTGCGTCTACCAATTTCGCCACCCCGGCATATACTTTTTTTTTGCCCCCACCTCCGGCGGGGACCCCGAATTATTTCTCTAGATCGAAAATCAAAGGCGGCACCCGGATTTGAACCGGGGATCAAGGATTTGCAGTCCAATGCCTTACCACTTGGCTATGCCGCCATTACACTCTAGCATTTTTGCCCCACCTCAGGCGGGGACCCTTATTATTTTTTAAAATTTATTTATAAAAAATAATAAACACTTTAAATGTACCAGATTTTCTTTATCCTGCAACAATTTTAGCACATTACTCCGTAATTGTGCACTTATTGGCCATTATGCTCATTATTTAACCATTTGGAAAAAGCGACTCCATCGAACACGTTTCCAAAAATCTAGTGGATGTTTTAATAAATCAACAATCCACCAAGATTCATCGCTATCAATTGACCAAATTCTGAATAATATTTTGCCATGAATGTGTGACGCACTAACCGGACCAAATGAACGAGAGTCGCCACTACCAAGCCTATTATCACCCATGCACCAGTATTGATCAGGTCCTAGTTCAAGATAAAACTCATCAGAATTATGTCCCCACACATTTTTGCCGTGAGTCTCTGGTTTATAATCAGGAGCACTTAATGTGTTTGGATATCTCATCAGTGGTTTACCGTCTGCACCGAGAGCCAGACGTGCTGGATTGATACGATAAAATGGTTGATCATCCCATGGTTTGGATGGATCATAAGATTTATAGGTAGCAAAATGCTCTTTTAACTGTCCTTTTAATTCATTAATATGTGATGGATCAATACGATGCGTCAACAACAGTTCAGCAAGTTTGCCATCAGTCATTTGCTCCACTTCTTCTGGCGATTCTTTATAAACAGCTATGATAGGGTATTTATTTAAATACGGTTCATCAAACTTTTTACCATTAATATAAATGACCGGTTTGCCATCCTCTATAACTCCCTGAATCTTATCTCCAGGAACACCAATCACCCGTTTAGTTAAATTCAATGGTCCCCAAATATAACGCTGAATAAAATATTGGATTGGATTTGAAGAATATTCATACATTGTTTCCGGTTGATTGAAAGCAATAATTTCACCACGTTGAGGAGGAGAAAAAAGAATTGTAAATTTATCTGCAAAAAATCGTTCGCCCACTAATACCGTAGTTTCCATAGAACCCGTTGGCACTTGATATAATCCAAATCCAAAAGTTCGTATGATAAATACGACAACCAATAATGTCACTAATTCTTTTGCGAGTGCTACCACCCCTGTCTTTTTTTTGCTATCACTTGCCATAATTATCCTTATCCTCAATGTTTTAAAATATGTTTACTTTCTCTAGGCAACTCTTTGAGCACAACGCTCCCATCTAATCGATTTCCAAAATGTGCTTGGATGCACAACGCAATCTAATAAACTCGAACTATCAATTGATGCTATTCGAAATATGATTCTACCATGAATTAAATTTCCATCCAATGGTCCAAATGAACGCGAGTCATGACTGTTGCAACGATTATCCCCCATAACCCAATATTGATTTGGGCCCAATGCGATTGAAAATTCATCAGATCCGTTCCATTCAGTAGCTAAAGGTTCTAACATATCATGACGTGTAAGAATAAAATTACCATCATCAGAAATTCTACTTTTTGGATCATGTTGATGTAACACGTATGGTTGACCATCTTGAAATTCCATTACTCTACCAGTATCTATAGCATACCAAGGCTGATTTTCATAATCTTTTTCAGGATCAAATGATTTGAATGAAAACAACGTTCCTTCTAAATAGTTATTATTATTTTCGAAATCTTGTTTTATATTTTTGATTGACTTCTGCCACACACCAATTAATGGATATTCATTTAAATACGGCTCATCTAATTTTATATCATTTCTATAAACCACTGGTTTGCCATTTTCAATTTTTCCTTGAATATGATCACCAGGCATTCCAATAACTCGTTTTGTCCAACTCGACGGACCCCAAATTAAGCGCTGAAATGCATTTACTATCGAATTATGCGAATAATCATAGGTGGGATCATTAAATGCTATAATTTCTCCATGTTTTGGTGCAGCAAAAAGACAAGACATTTTATCAGCAAAGAAAAACTCTCCCACAAGCATGGTAGTTTCCATAGATCCAGTTGGCACTCGATAAAGACCATAACCAAAAGTACGAATTAATAATGCCCCTAACATTATCAACATAATATGCAAAACGGGGGATTGGGTAATGCGAAAATCTTTATTCATGTTGCGCCTTTACCCTAAAAAATAGATCGGATTTACGTGTTTACCAAAAGCGTATACTTCAAAATGTAAATGCGAAGCATCTCCTCCGCGACGTTTAGAGCGCACACATCCGGTTGCGCCAACTTTACCAATTTGCTCACCACGCTCAACTTTCTGACCAACTGCAACAGAAAATGAATTAAGATGCGCATAACGTGTGCGATATTTACCCGTATGAGCAATGACCACTGTATTGCCATAACCAGATGCATAATTTGCCTGTACAACAACTCCACTGGCCGCGGCTTTTACCGGTGTATTTCTAACAGCTGCCATATCAATGCCGGTATGAAAACCTCGAGCACCATTAGGTTTTCTGCGCGGACCAAATGGCGAACTCATCCAAAATGATGATCTATCAATTGGCCATGCCATATGCATTTCATTAATAAACTGTTTTGCTTTTGGAGAAATTTCTCGTGATACTTGTTTTTCATAAGGTTTTCTTTGTTTTTTTGTGCTCACTCGTTTTAAACGATGTGCTCGTTTTTTTTGTGCCTGTTCTTTGTGATGATCAATCACTTGATCAGTATAATCACGCCATACATCAGGACCAATGCGATTTTCTAAATAACTTAGATTTTGAGCACGCAGATAATCAAGCGTAGATTGCTTTAAATACTCAAGCTCTCTATTTATAACCAAAAAAGATGATCGTTCTTGATCATCTTCATCATCACTTGAGTAAACTCGCAACGTTGCAGGAAAAACAGCATTGCCAGACAGTCCGTCTATATCTTCAAACTCGTTTTTTTTTTCGGCCACAAGGGTCTCAAGTTCTTCTAAACGTGCTTTTGTTTTATTATAATCATGCAATATTTTTTTTACTGCAATAACATAATTGCGATAATCTTCTTTATGCCCAAGCATCTTTTCAGTTTCACGTTTAAAAAAATGATACTCGTGGATAAGCATAGTCGTCAGGACACAAAGAGTTGCTACTACGATCGCAATAGAAGCGGACACAATAATGCGCGCATGAAATTTAAAAAAACAGTTTACAGAATCAACTAGTGGCATTAAATTTTTTAACATTCTTATACTACCGCTAATGCATCTTTCATAACCCACCCGGTAATATTCTTATACTTAATTTTGTACCATTGATCACGCTGATCAGCAACAAGCACATATTCCGCTTGCTGCATAGTTGCTAGACTATGATACTGCTCATCAGGACCTGCAAAAATTGATACATCGGATTTCATCACAATACCCTTATGCTGTGTTACACTATGATATTTTAAAATTAAGAATGCACCACTACTTATGGTACATGAAAGTAAAAAAATTAAAAAAAACATTCTATATTTTGTACCACGATTATATTTTTTTATAAAGAAGAACAAAGCAAACCATAAAAATAGAAACAAAATTTGTAATCCAAACAATGATCTATGCGCTAATAATTTGGCCAACATTTTTTTTAAACCTGTTTCATTATTTACGCCAAGTTTTTCTTCTGCCACCGCTATATTGAATGATATAGATTGCATTAAATCAGCTGGTGCCTTTTTATGTGCCCGATGCCAACAAGCAAGCGCATCTACGCTATTACCAAGTTTATAACTGCAATTACCCATGTTATACAACACAGCAGCATCTTTTTGTTCCATCGATTGATACAACGTATAAGCATCAGAAAATTCTTTTTCATCGTAGTGCTTATTTGCACGCAAGAAGTTTTCTTGTGCCTCATATGCGCACAAAGGACTAATGGAAAACACCAAAATAGTTATTTTAAATAATATATTCATATCATAACAACTTCTATAAGGACTTATCCTTCAAGTTCGCGGCCTAGCCGCTCCCCTCAGGACGAACGTTAAATTCAAAAATTTTTTCTATCATATTAACACTAAATATAATCAAAAATAAAAACTTTTACCTCGTTCGCCTCCTTCATTTGCGCTTCGCTCCATTCAGGACACTCGGAAAATTCAGTATGCGAACTTGCTGCGCCCGCCATAGCCTTGGCGACGGCGGGAAGGGTCAATCCGATTTTAAATTTTTTATAACAACTTTTCTAATCTATTAATCCAATGATATGCATATTCCTGTAAAGCACGAATTTGAGAGTCCGACATCTTCTTATTAAAAAATTTATATTCGGTTAATTGTGCAAAAAATTGCTGCCATTGAGCAATTTCAACATCATCCATGCCCGCATTTTTTAGCTTAGAATTCATATATTCTAAATCAACCTTAGCTGCATCTATATCACATCTAATAGCAAATAGGCTAATAAAAATATCGTATATAGCCTCTCCATTTTTACGCTCAATTGCACGTTTGACCGATGCACGAGACATATCGAAAGCACTTCTTTTTTTCCATACGCCAAACATAAAACCATACGAAGTTCCCAATGATTTTTTTAGTGCATCAATACATGCGACACCCAAAGGAATAAAAACAAGAATAAAAAATAACCACCACGGCAACTCTTTAAACCCTGCACCAATCACAATAGGCCTAATCCTACTAATTGATCGAATGTCCTCTAATGATTCACTAAAGATAAGTATCTGCTCCTCCTTCGGCTCGGATGTTGATGAAATTTGTTTTTGTGAATTTGCTTGTGCCATAATCATCAATGAAAGAGGCATTGTATGCAATGTTTTATAGGTGCGATTTTTAGTGTCAAAAAAAGTGAAAGATTGACGATCAATTTCCCATTCGCCCGCTTGTAATCCTTGAATAATAAACTCAAAATAATACTTGGTTTTATCCCGAGCATCTTTTGGATCTACCTTATAATTTTTTGAATCATAATATTTCAATGCTTCGGGCACCCCTTGCAATTCAATAGAATTTTTTTTATCAAAAACACCTTCGCCTTCCAGCTCTAATGTCAGCACAGCAGCTTCTCCTTGCTTTGCCACACTAGGCTCAATGCGCGCATTAAAATGCGTAAATGAACCTATTGCATGAATTGGTCCATCATGGGCAGGCAAGGAATCAATGGTAACAGAAATGGCATTGGAGTATATTCTTTTTTGTTCATGTGCGCCATGACCAAAAAACATTGCAATAGGTGAATGATAAGCATTGGCGGAACGCACAAAAAAATCTATCGCGTGTGCAGGCAGAACTAATGCACCAGCATCCACAGGATAAGCATTCCACACAAATTCAAAATAATTATAATCTATACCATTAACTTGCTCAAAACCCTTACTATGTGTCGCCTCATCGAAATTAAAACCAGTTCCATGAGTAAGCGATATTGGCAATACATTAACCACTGCATCAGTATAATAAAAGCGCAAAGCGCATTTTATTTGTTCACCAACAACTGCCCGTTTTTTATCTGTATTGAAACGTAAAAACGCAATCTGAGAATCTGCATTTTTTTTGGGGTCCGTTTGTGATGGAGCAATCGGTTGATCCGTTACTTCAACGGTGATAATATTAGACGTCATTGGGACATTATTTATGTTTACCGTAGCAGGACCTATTTTATAAAAACTTGGGGTATCAATACGAACTTTATATGAATATTTCGTAGTTGATTTTCCATTCACGGTTATGCTCATAATACCATTATCGCGCACATACAGATGCTCCAATCCTGCAATCGTTGGCTTTTCTTTAGTTGCACCATCGATTGCAACTTCGAGCGTGAATGGTTGACCAATTCCTACTTTCTGTAATTCTTTGCCGTTAACATCCCATGCTTTAAGTGTAATATCTGCGTGCATGTGCAGCATAAAAAATATACTTAAGAGGCACAAAAACTTACCAATTATTCTCACCATTTTTACCTGCCATACTTTCATTAACCACCGCTTTTACCATCATTTTGTTTAATGCTGCATCTTTCTTTTCTTGATCATCTAAAACTTGAGCCAAAAATTGGCCAAGCTGCTTTTTCGTTTCTTCTGCTTTTTGTGCCGCTTGATCTACAGCTGATGATTGTTCTTTTTGTTGCTCTTGGTTATCTTTATTTGCAGCACTTGATTGTTGTTCTTCTTTTTGTTTTTTATCTTGGGCGGATTGTTCATGTTCTCGTTCTTTTTTTTGCTTCTCTTGCTCCCGTTTTTCTTGCTCTTGGCTTTGTTTAGCTTCATTTTCCCGATCTTTATCGGATTGATTTTGGGACTGCTTTTCATCTTTTTTCTGCTCGCCTTCATTGGATTCTTGCTGATCAGCATCCCGTTTGTTTTCATCTTTTTCATTATCTTGGGATTGCTGCTTCTGCTCATCTTCTGATTGCTTATCATCTTTTGATGAATCTTTATTATTTTTATTTTGCTTATCTTTTTCTTTTTGTTGCTGATCTTTATTTTTATTATCTTGTTTCTCGTTATCTTTATTCTCGTCTTCTTTTTCGTTATCTTCTTGATTTTGTTGTTGCTGTTGTTCCTGTTGTTTTAGCATCTCTTCTACTTTTTTTAAATTATGCTGCGCTCTTTCATTTTTTGAATTTATTTTCAGAGCTCGTTTGTACAGCTCAATTGCTTCCTTAAGTTGCTTTAGTTCTACTGCTGCATTGCCACTATTAAAATATGCCTGTTCTTTAAGAGAATCTGATGCTCGTTTTGATGCAGCGGCACGTTGAGCATATGCCAATGCTTGCTTAAATTCTTTTGTTTTATATGAAGCTACACTGAGATCATATAATAAAGCAGGATCATCTGGATGATGTACTAATTCTTGCTGCAGTAACTGCTTTGCTTTATCACATTCACCTTTTTTCATGAGACGAACAGCACGATCATGAGAAAATAATGCCCATGTATTTTGATTAATTAAAAATAAAGCAAAAACAAATAAATAGTGAATCATATTTTTATTCTTCATCTTCATCAGAATCATTCTCACTTACAAGCAGATCACTGCTCTTTTGTTGCGCTTTCATAATGGTTGTTAAAATTTTTGTTTGTTGTTGCATTAATCTTGTTTGTTTCTTTTGCTCTTCTACCATCTGTCTGTAACAATCTACTTTATGTTGTTTATATTTCAAATGAGCCAATTTCTCACTTTCTTCTCGATAATTAAGCGGAAACTCAGAACGTTGATCCGCCGCAACCGCTACAAGACGAGCTTGATTTTCAATAACTTCTTTGAAAATGTCTGCATCGGCATCTTTAATATGATTTGATCTTTGAGACACTGAGGATGAACTATACGTTGTAGCCTTGGCACAAGAGGAATCTGTTCCTGCTGAACCATTTAAATTCATCACAGCGCCACATAAAAATAATACTAAAATATGCATGAGAAAATCCTATGAAATCTTATTTTACAAGAACCATTCCAATATAAAACATATAAAACTAACAAACAAAAAATATGGATACTGTTCATCTATGGTAGCAAATTTCTTATCTTCCAACTGTTCTTTTTCAAATGAACTCACTTGCCTGACTATTTTTTTTACATCAGAATCATCGGATGAGATTGGAACATACGTACCGCCAGATGACTCAGAAACATTATACAGGATTCCCTCATTAAGATGAGAAATAACTACTGATCCCTTTTTATCTTTTATATGTCCGATTTGCTTGCCATGCTCATTCAATTGGGGTATTGGAGCACCTTGCGTTGTTCCTACGCCAACAGTAAAAATGTGTAATTTTTGATCTTGTGCCTGTTGTTTTATTTGTTGCAAGTTACTTGAAAAATCTTCACCATCGGTAAATATTGCAAGCAATTTTGTTTTACGAGCTTCCATTGATCCATATGCCTCTAGAACCTTTTTAATTACTTGATCCAAAGCAGTTGTTCCTGACGCAATAGTTTCAACATCCACAGCATCCAAGAACGTAAAAAACGCACCATAATCTGAAGTCAAAGGACATTGAATAAAAGCAGTTCCTGAAAAAAGCAGTAATCCGACACGTTCACAAGAAAGTGATTGAACGAGCTTTTTTATTTTTGCTTTTGCGCATTCGAGTCTATTGGGCGCACAATCGGCAGCTAACATACTGCGAGAAACATCAAGCGCAATAAAAAGATCTCGCCCTTTTTGCGCAACAATTTGTTCTTTTTTATTCCATTGCGGATGCAATAATGTAATCAATAAAAATCCAGTACCTATAATACTCAAAAAAGCTTTGATATATAATCGCCCACTTGAAAAATGCAGCAGAAACTTTTTGCCCCAAGCACCAGAGCTCAATGTTTTGACTGCTCTTTTGGAACGAATAATACGATACACGATAATCGCAGTTGCAATTACCAATAACGGAATAATTAAAACAAGATTACCTGGTTGCCCCCAAGTAATACCAAATACATTAATGCTCATAATTTTGACACTAAATAAATTAATATAAGAAAAAACAAAACAACTAACAATTTTACATATAATTTTTGATAAGAAAAAATTCTTAAAAATCTATTAAAATAAAAATTACGCCGGCGAGAAAAAATTCTTACCAAATATCTACTCCATTCCCTCATCATAAACCAAACCAAACGAAAGAAGATAATAATAATTCAAGCATAATTAAACTGAAAATAATCCACACAAATGGAACAAACACATCCCAAAAATTACTAAACACCGGAGCTTGCGTCTCAGTTTTTTCTAAACTATCAATCGTATCATAAATAGCACGCATATCTTTTGCCGATTGCGCCATAAAAAATTGTCCCCCTGTTTGCTGTGCAATCATTGAGAGCAACTCTTTATTTACGCCTGGCATCGCAATGGGGCCATAGAGTGGATGCATCATCGTTCTTGTTTTATCGCTGCCTATGCCAACAGTATATACCTTAATGCCAAGTTTTTTGGCCACATCTATGGCAATTTTAGGATCTATATCCCCTTCACTTGGTTCACCATCAGTAAGTAAAATAATCACTTTACTTTTGGTGTTTGAGTTTTTCAACCGGTTAATTGCGGTAATAAGTGCAGTGGAAAGAACCGTACCTTCATGGGGGATAACACCAATTTGAAGCTCATGCACAATACTTTTGAGCACCGCCTTATCCATGGTCAGTGGACAGCGAGACACTGCATCAGCGCCAAAAATAACCAATCCAATTGCATCATTATCTCGTTTTTCAATAAAACGAATTGCTTCTGCTTTTGCAATCTCCACACGCGAACGTTGATCATCTTTATCGTCTCGATTCTGCATGCTTCCCGAAAGATCGATAGTTAACACAATATCTACCCCTTCAACATTCACTTTTGAATTAGAGTCAACCAATTGAGGTTTTGAAATTAAAAAAGCAAGTAATAAAAGTGCAAGTAATCGAAGCAGGAAAAATATTTTTTTGTACGGATGTGAAGTTGTTATACGATGCTTAATAAGCACGTCGGTCAATGGATAATGATACACAACGGCTTTATGCCATTTAAGTCGCACTAAAAGTGCAAGCAAAAATAGTGGTATGACAAAATATAAAGTCCACGGATACACTAAGCGTAAAAAATAATCCATTTTATAAACCCTTTTATACGACCTGATTAACGCATCTGCTCATTCTGTTGCACAAACCATTGATGTATTTGATTTTTGAACTCCTCATAATCAGTCCCCTCTTGATGAATAAAAGGCTTACCAATTATAACAATTATTGGCACTTTTCTCATCAAAAATTGTTTTGGCGGATATGCATAGTTAACACCATGAATATACACAGGCACTATAGGCAACCCCGTTTTTTGTGCAAGTATAACAAACCCAGCAAAAAAATCATGAACTTTTCCATCGGTATAGCGACCACCTTCAGGAAAAATCATAACACTTAATGTTTTATTTTCATTAATTATTTTAATCGCCTCTAATAAAGATCTCATGCCTTTGAGTGGTGTAGTCATATCAACAAGCACCGCTGCCTTGACCATGCGACGCAAAAAAAATGATTTCATAAGATCGATGGTTGCCAACCATACATGCGGACGTTTTTTGGTGAGTGTCCCAAGAATTGGAATGTCCAAAGAGGATTGATGGTTAGCTGCAAAAATAACGGGGCCATCTGGAATATTTTCTTTACCTATGATCGTAATGGGTAAAAAAGTAGCCCACAGAGAAAAACGATAAAGAACATCCCCTAAAAAGAAAAACAGTTTACTTTTATATAATCTTTCTTTAGAAACAACCGCAATAGCCGCAAAAAACGGAAGATACAAAATCATAAAAACGATTAATAAAATACGACCAATAATAGTTCGTACCCAATTGCCTATTTCCATTAAGAACCCTTACTTTTTTATGCTACTTGCACCAAAATCTTTTTACCCTTAAACGCAATGCCCAATAGTTGTATTTTTTTCATGTTACGATTTTTCAATTCACGCACATAATTTTTACTTTTAATCTGTTCTAAAGCTCGTTGACAAGCAGCTTCCAATTTCTCTTTATTCTCTACTTTTTTAAATTCAATCACCGTTGCAAGCATATTTGCTTGACGAGGTATAATCATAATATCATATCTACCTTCGCCACTCTCACGATTTGATTTTATTTCATGAGTATCGCTTAAATAAGCCAGGAGTCCTAGCACAAAAAGATTATAACTTTTTTCCGGTTCTTTAACGGAGAAATCATAAAATGACATACTGTTCATCACAAACTCTTGAAAGAGCTCGCCAAATTTAAGACTATTGCCTTCAGTCAGCGCTTTTAATAACGTTGTAATTTTTGTATTTGTGAGAGATTTTTGAAAAATATTTTTAATGAGATTGTTATACACAATTTTAATTTCTTTATTGGGAACAACCAAATCACACATAGTTATTCCCTCAATTAAATCTTGCTTGGCAAAGGATAAATAACCGGTACACATTAAAAGCGTCCACAATGAAGACTCATTATACTCAAGATCGGAAAGCACAATTCCCTCATCAATCTCTTTAGTAACAGATTGATGATTAATAAGTGCTTCAAGATCTCTTTTAACGCCTTCATCAGCATATGCAATAAGTTTATCGACCATAGCATTATCGCTGGTATTTACCCAATAAGGTTTTAATAATCCGCGCTGATCTGCACATTGAACGATAGACCATGGATTATAAATTTTGGTACTACCACATGTATAACCGTTATACCAATCTTTAATTTCGCAAGCCTTATCAGTCAACTTTTGATCTTTAAGTAACAAATTTACTTCAGATTCTGTAAAACCAAATTTATCTTGAAACTCTGTATTAAGAAAAGAGCATACCTTAAGATTATTCAACCCGGTAAAAACCCCTTCTTTTGCTACTCGTAAAATTCCGGAAATAAATCCTCGGGCTAAGAATGTATTATCCTTGAATGCATCTTCTAATAATGGACGAATAAAGTCCATCATATCTTGATAATAGCCTTTACTATAAGCTGCATGAATCGGCACATCATATTCATCAAGTAGAATTATTACGTTTTTATTGTGATAATTGTAAAGAAGCTCAGCCAAAAACGAAAGACTACTTTCAACAATTGCCCGGCTAGCCCTTCGTTCTAAAATTGACCTATACTTTTCTGCAGTATGCGACGGCATTGATTCTTCTAGAAGGTATTTATGCCGCTCAAATTCACGTGAGATAATATTAATGAATTTTTCATATGCGCAATTCCATGTAGATTCTTTTATACCCTTAAATGTTAAAAAAATAACCGGGTAGGTTCCCTGTAATTCCCTATACTCTTTCTTCTGCCAAATGGCAGTATCTGCAAAAAGGTGACGTGTTTTATTTTCCCTGTCCTGCGTAGCTTGCCAAGCCGGAAGGCCTGGATAAGCGTAGCATGGATCAAAAAAATAACGCAGCATGGAAAGATTAAGTGTTTTGCCAAATCGCCGTGGCCGGGGCACAAGAAGTATTTTCCCATCTGTATCCATAAACTCTTTAACAAGCAAGGTCTTATCAACATAATAATAACCACCTTCAATCAATTCTTTATAATCACTAATGCCAATGGGCAATCTCTCCATTAAGCCCCCTTTTGTTTGAAATAAAGAGTGAAATTTTCATGAATATTTTTGATGTAGAAGTTTGTTAAAAAACATATAGGAATTATTTTTCCCAATGTATATAAAAAACCAAAAAAATACTGAAATAAATAATGGTTGACTAATAGTCTGTATAGATCAGCTAAAGTAGTTGTTGTTCCCGGTACTATTAAAAAATGTAACACATGCGGCAAAAATATAACGAAGAAAAAAACTACCAAAATATATAACAATGCAACAATGCAAGTAAATGGCAATGTATAAAACCACATTTTAACAGCACGACACATAGCCAAAAATGCTTCATTAACGCCCGCTTTGGCATCTAAAAAAAACAAAATGAAAAAACTGAAAATTATTGAATATGAAAATTGTAAAAAAGCAAAAACACGATTAACCCAAACTTGAAATAGATACTGCTCATTGGTAATTATTGGGTACATTATCAAACCCGCAAGCGCGCGCAGTAAAAAAACAAAAAGGATAAAGTAACAAAAATGTTTGATGTATCGAAACACATAATCATAGTTCTTTTGAGTCACTGATGGACGAGAGACAAGAAACATAAAAAAAGTTACAAGAGAAGTTACAACAACTAGTCCTATCACAAAAAGCCAAGTAAAAATAGGAGATTGAGCAAAAGGAACGCCCGAAAAAAAGCTAACTTGATTTGTTTGCAGGTATCTTATGAGAAAAAAATCAACCACAATATAAGCCAATACTAAATGCCAAAACTTGGCAAACAAGACTTTGTAAGCCTCAATTATTGATTTCAGCGTCACCAGCAAAAAAAGTTTTAAATTCGCCGGCTTGAAAATAGCTAAAGAACTTGACCACGATTGCAACAACTGCATAATTTTTCTGCTCCTAAATTTTTTATACTAATTTTTTGTTTGGTTAATAGACTACAATTTTTACAAAAAAAGATCACGCTCCTCGTGCGTACTCCAAGGTCTACTCCCTTAAAAATACCAAAATCGGGGTCCCCATTCGTAAGACTGGGGTAAAAAACTGGGGTCCCCATTTTCGCGAATGGGGCAAGAAATACCCTTAATCTACCCACTTTTAACCTACTTCCCAATAAATTATTTGACATTTAGAAAATATTTTGCTTATCCTAAAAGAAGGTATGGAACGAAATTAATACGCAATATTGAACAAAAATGCATTGCTTTTAAATAATTTTGCTCTATAACTTTATGAAATACATTAAAGAGGTTATAAAAAATCCACAAGGTATGGGTTGATAAAGGTTAAAGATGGCAAAAAAATTATTAATAGTTGAGTCCCCCGCAAAAATCAAAACGATTTCTAAATTCTTGGGTAAAGATTTTAGAATCATGTCCACCATTGGGCACATCGTTGATCTGCCAGCCAAAAAAACAGGCGTCACTATCAAAGATGATCATGTTGATATTGATTATGTTATCATGCCTGACAAGGATAAGGTGATTGCTGATATCTGCAAAGAAGCAAGCACAAGCTCCGATATTTATCTAGCTCCTGACCCTGATCGCGAGGGAGAAATTATTGCCTGGCATATTGGTAATGAGATTGCAAAAGTCGTTAAAAATAAAAACATTATTCATCGTATTACCTATAATGAAATTACCGAAACCGCAGTAAAAGAGGCTATCGAACATCCTGGCAAAATAGATCTTAATATGGTTAATGCACAACAAGCTCGTCGTGTACTTGATCGCTGGGTAGGGTACGAAGTATCTCCAATTTTATGGAAAAAAATTGCCAAAGGATTATCAGCCGGGCGCGTTCAATCGGTTGCTCTTCGTTTAATTGCTGATCGCGAAGAGGTGATTCGCAACTTTAAACCTGAAGAATATTGGACCATTGATGGTGATTTTGCCCATGGCAAATCACATCTTATTGCTGCATTAACACATATTAATGAAAAAAAAGCTGAAATTAAAAGCCAAAAAGAAGCTGATGCTATATTGGAAAAACTTAAAAAAGCTTCTTTTAATATCGAATCAATTACTGATAAAACCAGAATTAAAAATGCCACTGCCCCATTTATGACCAGCAGTTTGCAGCAAGCGGCCTTTAATCAGCTTGGCTTTTCAGTTAAAAAAACGATGCAGATTGCACAAAAATTATATGAAGGCATACCACTTGGCAAAGATGATAGTCCAGTTGCCTTGATCACCTATATGCGTACTGACTCTCTTAGAATTTCAGACACTGCGTTGGCACAAACACGCGCCTATATTGGTAAACATTTTTCTAAAGAATATTTGCCATCAAAAGCAAACTTTTATGAAAAAAGTGGCAAAGGTAAAGCAAAAACACAAGATGCGCACGAAGCAATTCGTCCCATTGACGTTAATATCACACCTGATAGAGTGCGCGCCAGTTTAGGGGCAAAAGAAAAAGATTTTGCAAAATTATATGAACTTATTTGGAAGCGTTTTGTTGCTTGTCAAATGACTCCCGCTCAATATGCACAGCGCCAAGTAGTGATTGAAAGTAATAATGGATTCACCTTTAAAGTAACTGGCTCTACATTAATATTTGATGGTTACTTAGCAGTTTATTCAGCTGGTGAGGAAGAAGAAGAGAAAGATGGTAAAGTAAAAATACCTGCTGATCTCAAAGCAAAAGATGATATGGATTTAACAAAAATTGATCCAAAACAACATTTTACTCAGCCGCCACCAAAGTTTACTGAAGGTTCACTCGTTAAAGAGATGGAAAAAGAAGGCATTGGCCGTCCATCCACCTATGCAACTATTTTAGGAACTATCCAAGCCCGTGCGTACACAACGCTTGATGAAAAAAAGCGCTTCACGCCGACAGAACTTGGTATGATGGTGACCAAAATGCTGGTCGAAAATCTTCCTGAAATTATGGACATTAAGTTCACTGCTCATATGGAAGAAGATCTAGATAAAATTGCCCAAGGGGAACTTAATCGAGATGAAGTTCTTATCGGCTTTTATAATGGGTTTGAAAAACATTTAGAAAAATTTAAAGGAAAAGATGGCAAACGTGCGATAGAGACTACCGAAGTTGAATGCCCAAGTTGTAAAAAAGCAAAATTGATTGTCCGCTTTGGTAAAGCAGGAGAATTTTTAGGATGTCCTAACTATCCTGAATGTAAATTCACTTGTAACTTCCAACGAACCGCAGATAATAAACTTGAATGTGTTGCAACACCAGAACCCAAAGTTCTTGATGAAAAATGTCCAAACTGCGGCTCACCTTTACGCCAAGTTATGGGACGATTTGGACCATTTATTGCTTGTTCCAATTATCCCGAATGCAAATATATTCACAAAGTAAAAGCGTCATTTCCATGCCCACTTGATGGTGGTGAAGTTGTGCAACGCTCATGGCGTGGTGGCAAATTCTGGGGATGCTCGAACTACCCAAAATGTAAATTTGCAGTGTTTGGTGATATTGAGCAAACGACATGTCCTGATTGTAAGTTGCCATTCTTAGTCAAAAAAGTTGCCAAAGATGGCACGGTGACACTCACCTGCTTTGATAAAAAATGTGGGTATAAGAGAATAGATCCAGCCGTCGCTCATTGAGCTATGGCGGACGCGGAAAGCCTTAATTTTTTGCTTATCTTTAAAAGCAAAAATCACTCCTAACCTATTTCAATAGACTACACATAGTTCTATTGAGTACCCTTAATAAGGGTTAAACAAATAGGGGGGATTATGTTCTTTGATAAATTGTTCGTATTATCATTCGTGTATTTTTTGTGCGTTATACTACAAATTTTTAGTATGGCTGAACCAAAAGAAGTTCTAAGCCCAACAACTTCTATGCAAGAATCTCATATACATACCCTAGGCCAATTAACACGAGTAGCATCAAATAGTTCTTGCCTAACTCCCGATGGCAAACTAAAAGTAGACCTGACAAAAATTCATGAACAAAAAGATGAATCCTCCGACGCTAAAGCCATGGAGGACAAGCAAAAAAAAGCTATAGTTAAAAAAGCTTTCAGCCTTTCCATAATCCTTGTTGCGCGCAATAAAACTCTTGAATCAATGGACTTTGAAGAAGAAATCACACCTAAATTGTACGTAAGCAGTACAAATCATGTGGTTTTACAGAGAATTGATCCGCAATTAAAAGAAGTAAGATTTAATGTAAAACAGCTGATTAAAAAACAAATCGCCACCAAGAAAACAATTTCTGGGTGGCGATGTACCATACTTTAATGATTGCTAGCTTTTTTGATTAGTGTTTTTGAAGTCCTGTACTGATTTATCCGTTATTATTGTAGCCGTTGCATCATTTCTCGGTCGCGTTGCTTCTTCTAAATGGCTAATGTATCCTTGTAGTGTTGGGCTACTTGCTCTTTGTGGGTCAGTTTGCGAAAGTTCTTTTAATAATCGCAATACGTGAGGCGCATCATCTTTTGTCATGACCACTGTTACTGACTT